>OGPZ01000412.1_pt1 | contig 39132 bp, 33 predicted proteins | sample 1553111 | NCBI WGS metagenome assembly OGPZ01 (sample SAMEA2579968, study PRJEB22360) | human gut metagenome
TGGCTTCCCCAGCCAATTTCCTTTGACTCGCCACGAATGCCATTTGCTTTATCGATCTGTTCCTGCTGTTTGAGTATAAAAAGTTTTGCTTTTAACATTTGCATTGCTTTGTCTTTGTTCATATGCTGTGAACGCTCATTCTGACATTGCACGACAATTCCTGTAGGGAAATGTGTGATTCGGATAGCCGATGAAGTCTTATTGATATGCTGTCCGCCTGCACCGCTGGAACGATAGGTGTCAATACGGATATCGTCATCATTGATCTCTACATCCAGATCTTCTTCAATATCAGGCATAACATCACACGATACAAAGGATGTCTGACGTTTTCCTGCTGCATTAAATGGTGAAATACGCACCAGACGATGTACACCATGTTCTGACTTTAAATAGCCATATGCATTCAGGCCGGATATCTGCAAAGTGACAGATTTGTAACCGGCTTCATCACCATCCAGAAAATCAAGCATTTCTACCTGAAATCCTTTTTTTTCTGCCCATCTTTGGTACATACGGCAAAGCATTGATGCCCAGTCACAACTCTCTGTTCCGCCGGCTCCTGCATGTAACGTCAGAATCGCATTATTCTTATCATATTCTCCACTTAGCAAAGTCTCTATACGAAGCTCTTCAAATTGCTGCTTAAATTCTTCAAGTGATTCTGCTACTTCTGATACGATATCCGTGTCGCCTTCTTCTTCACCGATCTCGATCAATGTAAGCATATCTTCTCTGTCGTTACACAAAGTTTCGTATCGTTCTATTGTTGTCTTTAGTTTCTTACATTCTTGTACTACTGCTGTCGAATGGTCCGGATTATCCCAAAAGCCCGGTTCTTCCATTGTTTTCTCTAATTCTTCAACCCTGTCTTTTTTATTAGCAAGGTCAAAGTGAGTTCCCCATTTCAAGCAGTGGCTGTTCGTAATTTGATAATTCCATCTTCATGTTATCAAATTCTACCATCAACTCACCTCTTTCTATTCGGATCGTTTCTGATCCTTTGTGCTGTGTTTTAAAATTTCTTTCCACAGCACATTTTATATTTCTTTCCACTTCCACATGGGCATGGATCGTTTGGCTGAATCTTCTTGCCTTCTCTTTTCTTTGGTGTGGCAACTGCAGAATCATCTTTGTTTGTTCCGGTTACCTGCGCAACCTGTTCACGCTCTACTTTCTGTTCAATCTGAACATGCATCATCGCTTTAACGGTTTCTTCTGAAATTGCATCGATCATTGCATCAAACATTTCAAAGCCGGCAAATTTATATTCTACTACCGGATCTCTCTGACCAAATGCCTGTAAACCGATTCCCTGACGAAGCTGATCCATATCATCAATGTGATCCATCCATTTGTGATCGATGACTTTCAATAAAATGATACGTTCTACTTCACGGATCTGATCAGGATCAGGGAATTCTGCTTCTTTTTCTTCATAAACTTTGACAGCTTCTTCTTTTAATTGCTGTAAAAGTTCATCTTTCTTCATATGCTTGATCTGTTCTTCTGTCAATACGATCTTCTTCATCGGAATGATCGGACGAAGTACATTATTCAACTCTGCAAGATCCCAATCTTCCGGAAGTGCATCATCATTGATGATCGAATTCACATAATGCTCTACCACATCTGTGATCATCTTGTAGATCGTATCGCGCATACTCTCGCCATCGAGTACCTGACGACGCTCTTTATAGATTACTTCACGCTGCTCGTTGTTGACACGGTCAAATTCAAGCAGGTTCTTTCTGATACCAAAGTTATTACCTTCGATCTTCTTTTGTGCACCTTCGATCGCATTCGAAAGCATCTTATGTTCGATCTGCTCTCCCTCCGGCATTGCTTCAAACAGCCCCATCAGACGTTCTGATCCAAACAGACGCATCAGATCATCTTCGAGAGAAATATAAAATCTTGATTCACCCGGATCACCCTGACGACCGGCACGACCACGTAACTGGTTATCAATACGACGTGATTCATGACGTTCGGTACCAATAATCTTTAATCCTCCAAGTTCCTTTACGCCTTCGCCAAGCTTGATATCGGTACCACGACCTGCCATATTTGTTGCGATCGTTACAGCACCCTTCTGTCCGGCATCTGCAATGATCTCTGCTTCTAATTCATGGAATTTCGCATTTAAGACCTTATGCGGAATTCCTTTCTTTTGTAACTTCTTGCTCAGATATTCAGAAGTATCGATCGCAATCGTACCGACTAAGACCGGCTGTCCTTTTTCATGGGCTTGTGCAATGTCTTCTACAACGGCATTGAATTTTTCTTCTTTTGTCTTATAAACCACATCATTATAATCAATTCGTGCGATCGGAAGGTTGGTTGGAACTTCCACTACGTCCATACCATAGATCTCACGGAATTCCTTTTCCTCTGTCAGAGCAGTACCGGTCATACCTGACTTCTTTGCATATTTATTAAAGAAGTTCTGGAATGTGATCGTAGCTAATGTCTTACTCTCTCTCTTTACTTTTACATGCTCTTTTGCCTCGATTGCCTGATGCAATCCATCAGAGAAACGACGACCCGGCATGATACGGCCTGTAAATTCATCAACGATCAGGACTTCATCATCTTTGACAACATAATCTTTATCCTTAAACATCAATGAATGTGCGCGAAGTGCAAGGTTAATATTATGCTGTAATTCCAGGTTATCAGGATCAGCAAGATTGTCTACCTGGAAGAAACGTTCTGCCTTGCGGACACCTTCTTCTGTAAGGTTTACATTCTTATCTTTCTCATCTACAACATAATCACCTGTTTCTTCCTCTTCTTCATTCATCAGAATATCCATTTTAGATAATTCTTTTGCCGTACCTCTTGTCAACTGTTTCACAAAGATATCACAGGCTTCATATAGCTTCGTTGACTTTCCGCTCTGTCCTGAAATGATCAATGGTGTTCTGGCTTCATCGATCAAAACGGAATCGACCTCATCGATGATCGCATAATGTAATTCTCTTTGTACTAATTCTTCTTTATATACAACCATGTTATCACGCAGATAATCGAAACCTAATTCGTTATTTGTCGCATATGTAATATCACAGTTATAAGCTGCTCTTCTCTCATCATTATCAAGATTATTTAAGATCACACCAACGGTCAGTCCGAGGAATTCATGTACTTTACCCATCCATTCCGCATCACGCTTTGCCAGATAATCGTTGACGGTAACGATATGAACACCTTTTCCTTCCAATGCATTCAGATAAGCGGGAAGTGTCGATACCAACGTTTTACCTTCACCGGTACGCATCTCTGTAATACGTCCCTGATGTAAGATCACACCACCAATCAACTGTACATGATAATGACGCATACCGAGTACACGGGTTGCTGCTTCACGTACGGTAGCATATGCTTCCGGCAAAATATCATCCAATGTCTCTCCATTGGCAAGACGTTCCTTAAACTCCGGTGTCTTTGCCTGTAACTCTTCATCGGTCATCTTTTCAAATTCCGGTGCTAACGCTTCAATCTTATCCACGATCGGCAAAATTCTTTTTACTTCATGCTGACTATGTGTTCCAAATATCTTGCTAAATAAACTCATATATTTCGCTCCTATCCACCTGCTTGCTCCCAATCAAAAGGAATACTCCTTTTTATTTTCAAGACTGCAGGCAAGTAATCTGTCTTCTTCTCTTTTTAAAGAGGGTTTGAAAATACCAAACCAATCTAAAGTATAGCATTAAATGATTTTCAAAGCAACTCTTTTATCTCCCTGCTTTTTCTACATTTTTCAACGCTATGAATGCTTTTTTATAAGCATCTTCTTAAATACGCTATATAAAGCGGATATTATTTTACAAATTTATATGTATGAATGAAAAAGTACAAAGCCAGCGCTTTGCTATGTGTACCACCACTGTACGAGCAGTTTCCTATTCCATGAAAAAACAGCTTTATCCAAAATGCTCTGCCTGTATTGCACTTTGTATAAAGCTGTCTGTCTTTTCTGTCTCTGTATCTCTATTCTTCAGCAAACAGTTGCCAATGATATGGGAACTTTGCCACTCCAATGCAGTTGCCGCTGTATTAGCTGACTGTCTCAAACTGGCTCTGATACAGATCCGCGTAGAATCCGCCTTTTTCCAAAAGCTCTCCATGTCTGCCCTGCTCAATAATATCTCCATCTTTCATAACAAGGATACAGTCTGCATCACGGATCGTTGACAGACGATGGGCGATCACAAAGCTGGTTCTTCCTTCCATCAGATGGTCCATTGCTTTCTGAATACGAGCTTCGGTATAAGTATCAACAGATGAAGTCGCCTCGTCTAAGATCATGATCGGATTATTTGCAAGAATGGCTCTTGCGATGGTCAAAAGCTGCTTTTGTCCCTGAGAAACGTTGCTTGCTTCTTCGTTTAATTCCATCCGGTAACCGCCCGGCAATGCTTTGATAAAGCTGTGTGCATGTGCGGCTTTGGCTGCTGCTATTACTTCTTCATCTGTCGCATCCAAACGGCCATAACGGATATTTTCCATGATCGTTCCTTTAAACAGCCATGTATCCTGTAAAACCATTCCCATTGCATTTCTAAGATCGCGTCTGTTGAAATCACGGATATCATGACCATCCAGACGGATCGAACCGCTGTTGACATCATAAAAACGCATCAAAAGTTTTACAAGCGTTGTCTTACCTGCACCGGTCGGTCCTACGATTGCTATCTTTCGTCCGGCTTTTACATTGGCACTAAAGTCATGAATGATCACTTGATTTTCCTGATATCCAAAAGAAATATGGTCAAAGTCAACATTTCCCTGAATATGCTCTTCTTTGACAGGATCTTCGATCACCTGTACCTCTTCTTCCTCGTCTAAGAATTCAAAAACACGCTCTGCCGCTGCTGCCATAGACTGTAACATATTCATAACCTGAGCGATCTGCTGGATCGGCTGCGTAAACTGCTTTACATATTGGATAAATGCCTGGATATCACCAACCTGGATCGTTCCCTGTATCGTTAAAAAGCCACCGGCAATAGCAACCCCGGCATAGCCTAAGTTTCCGACAAATGCCATGATCGGCATCATCATGCCGGATAAAAACTGTGACTTCCATGCAGAATCATAAAGCACTTCATTCGTGTTATGGAATTCTTCGACTTCTTTCTTTTCTTTATTAAATGCTTTTACAACATTATGTCCGCCATATGTCTCTTCAATCTTACCATTGATATGACCAAGATATTCCTGCTGTGTTTTAAAATATTTCTGTGATTTTTTCACAACAATACTGATCAATGCAATGGAGATCGGAAGTATAACCAAGGCGATCAATGTCATTAAAGGACTGATTGAAAGCATCATGATCAAGACACCGATCAGCGTTGCAATTGATGTGATCAACTGCGTCACACTCTGATTCAAACTGATACCAAGCGTATCAACATCATTGGTAATCCTTGATAAGACTTCACCGTTTGTTCTGCTTTCAAAATATTTCATAGGCATACGATTGATCTTTTCGGATATTTCTTTTCGCATCCGGTAACAGATCTTTTGTGTGATGCCGGTCATGATCCAGCCTTGTATCAGGCTGAACAAAGTACTACATCCATACAGGCACATTACACCGACTAAGATCCAGCCGATCTTTGAAAAATCAATACCGCCACTGCCCTGTATCTTTCGCATCAGGCCTTTGGAAAGTTCTGTTGTTGCACGTCCTAATGTTTTAGGTCCTAATACATTAAAGACTGTAGACCCTACAGCAAACAACATAACAACTACAATTCCGATCTTATAACTGCCAATATATGCAAGTAATTTACCGATCGTTCCTTTGAAATCTTTCGCTTTTTCTGTCGCACCCATTCCACGCATCGGACCATGGCCTCTTCGCATATTCGTTCTGGATTCACTCATATTACATAACCTCCTTTCCCTGTGCTTTTAATTTGGCAATATCCGCTTCTGAAAGTTGAGATTCTGCAATCTCACGATATACGGCACAGTGATCAAAAAGTTCCTGATGTGTTCCGATTCCGGCTACTTTTCCCTCGTTTAAGACAATGATCTGCTCTGCATGTAAGATCGTACTGATACGCTGTGCAACAATGATAACAGCTGCTTCTTTTGTTTTCTTAGAAAGCTCCCGTCGTAAGATGGCATCTGTTTTATAATCAAGTGCTGAAAAGCTGTCATCAAAAATATAGATTTTAGGATCTTTGACGATTGCTCTTGCAATCGAGAATCTCTGCTTCTGGCCACCTGAAACATTACTTCCTCCCTGTGCGATCGCACTGTCTAATCCATCTTTCTTTCCGTCAATGATCTCTTTTGCCTGTGCAATACAGGCTGCATCCATAACCTGCTCTTTTGTTGCATCTTCTTTTCCATATCGTAAATTTGAAGCAATCGTTCCCGAGAACAGAACACCTTTTTGCGGAACATAACCGATTGCTTCACGCAGGCTTTCCTGCGACATTTCCCTGATATCGGTACCATCTACCATAACTTTACCTTTTGTCACATCAAAGAATCTTGGAATCAGATTGACTAATGTAGTCTTACCGCTTCCGGTGCCACCGATGATCGCTGTTGTCTGACCGGTCTTTGCTACAAAAGAAATATCTTCTAACACATTTTCTTTTGCGCCCGGATAAGCAAACGATACATGTTCAAATGCTACTTCTCCGTTAGCAACAGGATTTGCGTTCGTATCCGGTTTGTCCTCAATACTGACTTTTGTATTTAATACTTCATCAATTCGTTCTGCTGATACCGAAGCTCTCGGAAGCATTACGGAAAACATCGTGATCATCAAAAACGCCATAACAATCTGCATAGAATACGTAATAAATGCAGTCATGGTACCAACCTGAATGGTTCCTGTATTGATCTTATCTGTAGAAACCCATACGATCAGAATGGACACACCGTACATGATAAACATCATAAGTGGCATCATAAATGTCATAACACGGTTTGTAAAAAGCATATTCTTTGTCAGTGCAACATTGGCATCGTCAAAACGTTCTTCTTCTTTCTTTTCTCTTCCAAATGCACGGATAACAGGCAATCCTGTTAAAATCTCTCTGGCAACCAGATTGATCCTATCTACCAAAATCTGCATTTTCTTAAAGCGTGGCATAGCAACACCCATTAATACCATGACAACTGCAACCAGTGTGATCACGGCAACCACGATGATCCATTCCATTCCGGACCTGGTACTAAGTACTTTGATGATTCCACCGATTCCTATGATCGGTGCGTATAGGATCATTCGCAAAACCATAGTTTCTACCATCTGGATCTGCTGGATATCATTTGTGCTTCTGGTGATCAGAGAAGCCGTTGAGAACCGGTTCATCTCCGCATCGGAAAATGACATGACTTTTTCATACATTTTTCCTCGAAGCTCTTTACCAATACCGGCACCCACTCTGGCAGAGAAGAAACCTGCCAAGATTGCGGAAGCTGCCATCAAAAATGCCATACAAAGCATCTTTGCTCCTGCGATCCATAAATATCCTGTCTGTCTTGCATCAATATCAATCCCTGTTTTCTTTTCTTCGGCAATTGTTGAAGTGATCGCTGTTGATCTGACCATTGACTCGCCTAAGGTATCAAACTTCTTTTCCATTTTGCTACGCATCGTAAGAAGCATCTTTTGATCCATTGTTCCACTGTTTATCATAGCGGCAAAGACCGGACGTTCGTCAATGTATTCGACTTTTACTTTCTTTCCGCTTTTCTTTACGGTCTTTGTCGTCACCTGATAAGGAATCCCCAGTTTAGCAAACATTCCTTTGACCTGCTCTTCCTGTAACGAACCTTTTGGAAGCTTTTGCTGCTGTTCTAATTGCTCAAAAAAACTACTCTTTTCTACAGAACTTAATTGTGCGTTTGCAATAAAAGCAACTGCCAGCTGATCATCAAGCTTTTCTAACGCATCTTTCTTCAGATCTTTTCGTACATAATATTTTCCGTCTTTTTTGTACGCTTTTTGAAAATCCTTTTGCTCCGACGATTTCATAAAAAGCTGTACATATTGGTATTCTTCTGTTCTGATCTTTTCGGGAAGTACATGTTCTACTCCTTTATTCTGAATACCGGTGTCAATAATATCTGACGTGTACTGCGGCAGTGACAGGTCACAAAACGCCTGCACTAAAAGCAATACAATGATAATTCCTACTGTCGGCAGATATTTTTTCAAATATTGAAATATTCGTAACATCTTTTTCCTCCTGTTTTTAATTAACTACTCCTTTACAAGTGTTTCTTAACATAAAAAACGCGAAATCATGTCGTCTGACCGAATACCGATCAGCTTTTCTTTTTTTGGTCTTCTGTATACATATCATTCATTACTTCTTTTGATACTTCATAAAATTCATTCATAAAATCAATGATCTGACCAAGCTTTTCTTCTCCAAACCGTTTAACGATCTGATCTGTGTAAGCAGCAAGTACAATACGGCCTTCTTTGACTTTCTCTTTACCAAATTCGGTCAACGTAACCTGCACATTTCTCTTATCCTGCTGATCCATACTGCGTGTGATCATATCCTTCTTTTCTAAGCCACGAAGAATCTTTGAGATCATCGGCGGTGTACATTGCATCATTTCAGCTAAACACCTGACACCGGGATGTTTCATGGCATCGTTTTCTAAAACTTTTTCCACCTGTACTTCATAAAGAGAATTCATGATGATCCATTCGTTCTGATTGAAATTATCCTGAATCGAATCTAACTTGATCTGATGGATCTTCTTCTCACAAATCAGCATTTGTCGAAACAAATTATTCAAATCACTTCCTCCTTCCACAAAGATTCCCTACGATATCTGCCAGTCAAAGACATTTTTATGTCCCGGTATTATAGCATTTTTCTATCTGACAACATACCAGAGTTATGCCTGCTTTTTATTTATGTTATCTTTTAGAGCATTGTCTCGTCAGATAAGAATAACTATGTTTTTTTGCTTTTTTGCCATGATTATGGGCGCTCTCATCTGATATAGGGGCAAGGCCAGTCCTGATGTACATTGCTGTTGGGACTCTCTAAGCCCGTCGCCACTTGCGCATTAAAAGGAGTTTTTATCTTTTAATGTGCTATGTGTGCGCTACGTGGCTTTGCGAAGCGGAAGCGTGTCCTACACAGCAATGTTACTCAGGCTGAGTCGCCCCTATAGTTATGACCCGCGCCCAATCAGCAAAAAGGCTAAAAAAACAGTTATTCTAATCAGACGGCATGCCTGTCTAAAAGATAACATAAATAAAAAAGCGCACTCATAGAACAAGCAGTCAGATAGAAAAATGCTATGATATGCTTACATTAAAATGTTTTTGACTGGCAGATATCCGATATACACTATATGAATTAAGTTAATTATTAACCTGGTTAATCATTTGCTGTAGTTGTTATGTTAGCACTCTTTTCTTGATGTTGCAATACTTTTTTGAGTTTTAAGACTTTAGATATATTGTTAAGGTTATGTTATGAAAAAACAGAGAAAATTTCAGTTTCCTCATTCTTGCCAAAGAAACAAAAAGATATCAAAACAAAGCAATCTGTTTTATTTGGCATTTTCAGTATGATCAATACTCACCAAAAAAACAGGTTCTTTGTCCGATATCTTTTACATAAATGAAGTTATTGTTATCTGTGTTACTATTCATATAACGAATGATGCAGCTAAATATGGCTAACCATATTTTCATCTGATCATATAATGAGTTTGCTATATGGCTAATTAGTTGTATGGCAATTCTCAATCTGCCAGTCGATCGGTTCTACGCCATTGTCCTGTAAAAATTGATTTGCCTGACTAAAGTGTTTGCAACCAAAAAAACCACGATATGCTGAAAGCGGACTTGGATGTGGTGCCTTTAAGATTAAGTGCTTTGGATTGGTCAGCATTGGTATCTTAGACTGTGCCGGTCTTCCCCACAACATATAAACAATCGGGCGATCCTGCGCATTGATTGCCTGAATCACCGCATCCGTAAATTGCTCCCATCCCTTTCCCTGATGAGAATTCGCCTGATGTGCACGTACCGTCAATACCGTGTTTAACAAAAGCACACCCTGATCAGCCCATTTTTTCAAATAGCCATTATCCGGGATGTAACATCCTAAATCACTTTGCAATTCTTTGTAAATATTTTGCAAAGAGGGCGGAATTTCTTTTTGATCCTGCGGAACAGAAAAACTCAAGCCATGTGCCTGATGCACATTATGATAGGGATCCTGCCCTAAGATCAATACTTTTACTTTTGATAATGGTGTAAAATGAAATGCATTAAAAATATCATCTGACGGCGGATATACTACAACCTTACTGTATTCATCTTTTACAAATTCAAACAAATCCCTGTAATATGTTTTTGAAAATTCCGGTTGGATCGCATCCAGCCAGTCATTTGTGATCATTGCCATTTTTATGTACTCCTTTACCTGCCTTACTCTTACAAACGTACACTAATTCCCTGCTCCCGCAAATATTCTTTCACTTCGCGGATCTCTAACTCTTTATAATGGAATAACGATGCTGCTAATACCGCATCTGCATTTCCTTTTGTAAATGCATCTTTAAAATGCTCTAACTTACCCGCTCCACCGGATGCAATAACCGGGATCGACACGTTATCGGATACGATCTTTGTCAATTCAATATCATAACCATCCTTCGTACCATCACAGTCCATGCTTGTCAAAAGGATTTCGCCGGCACCGAGTTCACAGGCTTTCATTGCCCATTCTACCGCATCAATCCCCATATCAACACGTCCACCGTTTTTATAAATGTTCCAGCCGCTTCCATCTGCCCGTCTTTTTGCATCGATCGCAACAACAACACATTGGCTTCCGAATTTCATTGCTGCTTCCGAGATCAGTTCCGGATTAAGGATTGCGGCTGAGTTTACCGATACTTTATCTGCACCCTCACGCAATACCATTTTAAAATCATCAATCGTGCGGATTCCACCGCCCACCGTAAATGGAATAAAGACTGTTTCTGCCACACGACGAACCATATCTAACTTAGTTGCTCTGGCATCCGAAGATGCTGTAATATCCAGGAAAACAAGTTCATCCGCTCCGGCTTTTCCATAAGCAGCTCCTACACTGACCGGATCTCCGGCATCTTTTAAATCCACAAAATTAACACCTTTTACAACACGTCCGTTATTTACATCCAAACATGGTATAATTCTCTTTGTATACATGTGTTCCTCCATTTTCTAAATACATGCATTCCAGTTTTTGCATTCTATTTGTTCTTTTCGTTAAGGATATGCATTTTTGTTCCTACAAAGCTGTCTGTTCTTCTTTTAGTCTAATTCACAAAAATTCTTAAGGATCTGTAAGCCGACATCCCCACTTTTTTCAGGATGAAACTGGCATGCAAAGATATTGTCATGCTCTACGGATGCATGCACCTGTGTAATATATTCTGTCGTCGCAGCCACATCATCCGGATCAGCCGCCTGAAGATAATACGAATGCACAAAATACACATACGGATTTGTACCGATCCCCTGTAAAATCTTAGCTCCCTTTTTGATCTCTATGGAATTCCAACCCATATGCGGGATCTTATATCCTTCTTTTTCCGGAAATCGTACAATCTTACCCGGTAAAAGTCCCAGGCCTTTTACTCCCGGACCTTCTTCACTGCTTTCAAACATAAGCTGTAGCCCAAGACAGATTCCCAAAAACGGAGTTTTCTTATCTACAACCTGATGGATCACATCTATCAGATCATATTTCTGTAATTTTTCCATAGCATCTGCAAAAGCACCTACTCCGGGCAAGATCACTTTATCTGCTTCTAAGATTTCCTTTGCATTTCTTGTAATCTTGCAATCCTGTCCTAAATGCTGTAGTGCTTTTTCTACACTTTTTAAGTTACCGGCATCATAATCAATTATCGCTATCATTGTTGTATATCACCTCTGCTGTCGTTGTTTTGTATGGTAAAAGTGTACCACATACGGGGAGGGTTGTCGATATGGTACTTACAGGTAGCCCCATCACCAAAAATCAATCTGGGAGGGTGATGCCCTATGAACACGCTTGAAGTCTTAACTTTAGTGTTAGTAATTTTTGCGGCTCTGTCTTACATAGATAATCATAATAATAAAAAGAAATAGCATCCCTACCGCCTAAAGTGTGGATGCTATTCTTATAACATTCTAATACCGAGGGCAAATCGGCATCACGTCCGATTCACTTTCTAAGTAAATTATACACTAGGGCATTTGAGAAATCAAGTGCCCTGTTTCTTGTCTTACGATTCTTCTGATAATTAAATTTTCTCCACTTCACATCGCACAATCTTCCCATCTTTCCATTCCAGAACCTTCAATACTTTTCCGCCACGCAGGCACAGTCCTTCAACTTTTCCATCGGTCCATTCTTTAGGCAATGCCGGCAGAAAATGCACTTCTTTTTCATGGCTCTGTACCAGCATTTCTGCAATTCCGGCAGTCACGCCGAAATTCCCACCAATCTGAAATAGCGGATGATCGTCAAACAGATTTGGCAATGTCTGTTTCTCCATTTGGCAGACGGTATTCATTTTCCGGCGATAATGTCGGTACGGTTACCAGATACGCCCTATCTTCTACCAGATAGTCCACCAGAAAGCGTGCCGCATCCTGCATTGCAAAATAATGCTCGTGCAAGAAGTCCTGATAATGCCAATGCACATAATTCCTGTGCTTCTTTGATCTTTCCTTCCATAATCAGAGACCGTATCTGTGGCAGTTTTTCTTTTGCAGAGGAATTTAAGTGTTCCTGCGGACCTCCATACCAGACACTGTCTTCATTAAGCTGGATTCGTTCTGTACACAGATTTCCAAAAATCATTCCACCTAATTTTCCATTTCCTACCGGCAATGCTTCTTCCCATTGTTTTGCCGGCTGATCAACTTCTATTTTCATGTAAGATTCCTTTCCAAAAAATATAACAAAAAAGACCTGAGAAGATACTCCCAGATCTTTTTTCCGTTCTTCTTGCTCTCTTGTTATTTATCTTAACAAAATATATAACTGACAGCAAGAAATTTGATTTTTTCAATTTTTAAAATTTGTCTTTTGAAATACATCCTTCTGATTTTTAAATGAGACATTTCAATTTTAAATAGCAATTTTTCTATTTTCAAAATAAACGAGAGCTTTTCAATTGCTTTCTTCTATTTTCAAAACAGACACGTTCATTGAAATAGTTTCTTTCAATCTTCAAAATAGATGATTCCTTTGAAAAAAAGAACGCTTTACTTTAATTTTGCATATTCTTCCTCAACCGGTTCACACCATTCATTTGATGTCTCTTCTCCCGGCACTTCTACCGCAAGATGGCTAAACCAGCTATCCGGTGCAGCACCATGCCAATGTTTCACTTCTGCCGGAATATTTATGCAGTCTCCCGGTTTCATTTCGATTGCTTCTTTTCCCTCTTCCTGATAATAACCACGACCGGCTACACAAATGATCATCTGACCGCCACCGCTTTTTGCATGATGGATATGCCAGTTGTTTCTGCATCCCGGTTCAAAAGTTACATTAAAGATTCCCACCTGACTGGTTGAAACAGGTGCAAGGTAACTTTTTCCAATAAAATATTTTGCAAACGCATCATTTGGTTCACCGATCGGGAATACCATTTCTTTTGCATGTGCTCTCATCGCTTCGTCTTCGTATGGCAGATCCCCTTCATTGACATCCCATACTTCTTTTGCAAGATTAAATACTGCCCATCCTTTTGGCCAGCCTGCATAAAATGCAACATGCGTGATGATTGCTGCAATCTCTTTTTGTGTTACACCATGATCCTTTGCATTTTGCAAATGGAATTTCAAAGAAGAATCCGTAATACCGGAAGCCATCAAAGCTACTACGGTTATGATACTTCTGGTCTTTACATCAATATTCTGATCATTCCAGTTCTCACCAAAAAGAACATCATCATTATAATGCGCAAACTCAGGAGCAAATTCTCCAAGCGCGTTTCTGCCTGCTATCTGTACAATCTTTGCCAAAATCTGATACACTCCTTTTTATATATTGTTTCTTTTCATTGCACCATCCATTCTTATTTATCCCTTTGTCCGTTCATGCCGCTTATTATAAAAGCTGGCAATTTTCATTTCTATTAGAAGAGATAAGAATTCTTTATTATGCTTCTTTTGCCCAGTTTTCTATTTCCTGTTTGGACATTCGGTTTAAAATTTTACCCTCTGTGATCACAGCATCCGGCGCTGATACCTGCAATTCCTGTACAGTGTTACCAAAGCCGCTTCCACCTGATGTTGCAAATAAAACGATCTTTTTTCCTGCAAGATCATATTGCTCTAGAAATGTATTGATGATCGTTGGTGCAACATACCACCAGATTGGAAAACCAAGCAATATTTCATCATAGCTTTCTACATCAATATCTTTTTTGACCATCTCCGGTCTGATTTTTCTATCGCTCATCTCCACACTGCTCCGGGACTTCTTATCCATCCAGTTGAGATCCGCCTTCGTATATAACTCTTTTGGTGTAATCTCATACTCTTCGCAGCCTAAAGCTTCCGCTATCGTTTTTGCAGCTTTCTTCGTTGTTCCACTGGCACTAAAATATGCAACTAATTTTTTCAACGTAAACACCTCCTGAATTTTTTTGTAAATATGTACATGTGCATTTTCCTGTTACTAAAAAAGTGCAGCATATCTATTTGATATCCTACACTTTTATTATATTTCCATATATCCCTTATGTCTAATACTTATATTGCATTATCTTTTATGCCTAAAAAGCATTTAACAAAACTTCTACTTTTCAGCCAGATGTCTACCTAATGCCAAATATAGTATATTCCATAACTCCCTATACATTAAAAAGCATTCTCTTTTAACAAAGCAACTGATCACTGTTGAATATAACATATTGCCTTTTCCTTTATATTTCAAAATCTTTAATCTCTTCAATAAAGCGGCTGACCGCTACCGAATAAGGTATATTTCTTCTCCATGCGATCACGGTACTTGTTTTCATTTCAGGATACAGCCTTTTTTGAACAACAAGATCTTTTCTCCAATATCTTGCTGCCCCTTCGATCGAAACCGGATACCCAAGTCCATGTATCGCCATAATCCCGGCATTCGTTCCCAGATTGCTCGTAAAAGCAATATGCAATTTGCTAAAATCTTTTCCAAACCAATTTGCCAATTCACTTTGTACATTACTGCGTTCCGGTAGGATCAAAGGAAGTGGCAGCAGATCTTCCTTTGTGATCCTTTCTTTTTTTGCAAGTGGATCGGTTGTCTTCATTGTGATCACCCAATGATCACTTCCCTGAATACGGATATAGTCTAATCCTTCCGTATTAACCGGTTCTAAAAAAAGTCCGATATCCACAAGTCCTTTACCCATGCGTTCTAAAATACTGTCGGCTGTTCCTGTATGACGCACAAATTGAACCAAAGGGTATTTTTCTCTAAACTGTTTACATATTTTTGCCAGCGTTTCAACTGCCAAAAACTCTCCACAGCCTATCACAATCTTTCCTTCCACAGATTCGCTGTCACCCTGAAACTCACTAAGGATCTTTTCTTCCAGATCTACCATTTCCAATGCCCGTCTTTTTAACAGCAATCCTTCATTGGTCAGTGTAACGCTCTGCCCACCCCGGTCAAAAAGTTTTGCACCAAGATCCTCTTCTAATGCAGCAAGCTGTCTCGAAAGTGTGGGCTGCGTAATATTTAACTGTTTGGCAGCTTTCGTGAAGCTCTGTTCTTTTGCAACCAGTAGGAAATAACGCAATACTCTTAAATCCATGCTTTTACCTTCTTTTCATCCTGTAAGATTAAATCATTTTATACAAACTCTCAGACTATTTATAAATCCCAATACATTTTTTATACTTTCTCATGCCATATGCAAATTCCAATACATTTTTTATATTATCTCAGACTATATGCAAAACTTGAATTAACAGGATCCATGCCAGTCCATAATAAGTAACAACCGCTACCAGATCATTTACAGTCGTGATCAAAGGACCGGATGCAACCGCAGGATCAACTTTAATCTTATGAAAGAACAACGGAACCAATGTTCCTACCAGACTGGAAATCACCATTGCCAAAAGTAAAGAAGCACCTACGCAGCCGGAGATTAAAAATCCCGTTCCAAAAGAATAGCCTTTAAAGAAACCAATGTAAAATCCTAAAAACATAAATGCCATCACGCCTAAAAGCAAGCCATTGCAAAATCCTACTTTCATTTCCTTTAAAACTAATGCTACTTTGTCCTTTGTACGAAGATCTTCGTCCATTAACACACGGATCGTTACTGCAAGTGACTGTGTTCCGACATTTCCCGCCATATCTAAGATCAAAGACTGAAAACAAATAACGATTGGAAGCACAGCAACAACCACTTCAAATGCTCCTACTACACTTGATACAACCATTCCAAGGAACAATAGAACGATCAGCCAGGGAAGTCTTTTCTTCATACTTTCCATCGTTGTCTCTTTTAAATCTTCTTCTGAAGTCAAACCGGCAAGCTTTGCATAATCCTCTCCCATTTCATCATCGACTGCCTCAATAACATCCTGTGCAGTCAAAATTCCGATAATGCATTTTTGATCATTTAAGACCGGCAGTGAATCTTCTGCATAATCTTTAATCAGTTCAATATTTTCAGATATCTTTTCATGTGCGATCAAATACGGATAGGAATAAATGATCAGATCATCCAGATCATCATTTTCTCTGGCTATGATCAGATCTTTTAAATCAATTGCACCGCTGAATTTTCCCTGTTTGTCTGTCACATAAATTGTTGAAATATTGTCATTATCTCCGGCCTGACGGATCAATTCATGCATTGCCTGACGAATATTCAAGTCTTTTGAAATACAGATATAATTGTTCGTGATCAGACTACCGATCTCATCTTCATCATAAGAATGGATCAGGCGGATGTCTGCTTTCACATCTTCCTTTAAGATCGGATATAATTGATTTTTGACAGTATCATCAATATCTTCTAACAAATCTACGGCATCATCCGAATCCATTTCATTGATCACTGCAGCAAGCTGGTCAATACTAAGTTCTTCGATATATGCCTTAGGTTCTTCAACATGCGAAAAGATCTCCGATATCCACTCTGCCCCTAAGAGCTTATATAAATGTCTTCTTTCCTGGCTTGTCAAAAACGCAAGACTTTGTGCGATATCATTCTCATGATAATCGCGAAGCTGTTCGATTACAGCTTCTTTATCCATACCACTTCTGACGATTCCAACGATCTCTTCACTAAATTTTGGTTCTTTTAATACTTCTCTTTCCATTCTAAGCCTCCAAACTTTCCTGACAAAATGCAAACATAATACGTTTCACTTCAGAAATTGACAAAACAATCCTTTCTGATGCGTCCATACCGGATGGCATATTTCTATCCCTTAAAAATATTCCTTAAAAAAGGGCATAAAAATACACCATCACAAAATAAAATGACACTTCTAAAAGCTTTTTCATTTTGAAACGATGTTGTTAAGGCTTATATACAATTTTCCTATTATGATCATTCATAAGAAAAAGGAGCAAGATCATGTGCTTTAAAATTGCACTTTAAGCCATATACATCGTTATAGATCCCTCGACTTTTACTATCGCAATTATCCATGATCTCATCTCCTTCATTCTCAATCAGACAATTTTTTATCTAACTTTCTGCCTTCCAATCTCTACTACTTTATCAGTATAACTATTCTGATCTAAACTTAATAAAGAATATGCTTCTGACTCAGATACACCAAACTCAGATTGCAAATTAGACAGAATCTGTTCACGGCATTTCTTCAAATCCTGATCCGCTTCCAGATCAATTGCTGTACTTAAATTGTCATCATATTTTCTAATCCCCTGAAGCAAAGCATTCAAGGCATCAGGATAATATCCAACTCTTTCATAATTTTGGTATGCATTGATCGATTGCTGTACCTTCATAACTGTTTTAATCTTCTGGTACATCTCAGGATCTTTATCTCGCATCTTTGTACCTAATGCTTCCTGATAGGCTTCTGTATATTTGCCCATCTTGAAATATTTGTCTGCCGCCTGCTTTGCACTCGCATACCCCCAAAGATTTGTTCCGGTAATCTCAATAGTCAAAAAGAGAATTGTAGCTATCACAATAATTGCCACACCAACTTTGTTCAGTTTACCGACAATTTCAAGTTCTGCTGCCTCTTCCTCTTCTTCCTTTGCCTTTTTCTCGGCCTTTTTAGCTTCTTTTGCAGCTTTCTTTTCAGCTTTTTGTTTCGCTTTTTCAGCTTTTTTAGCTTCCTTAGCGGCTTTCTTTTCTTCTTTCTGCTTTGCTTTTTCTTCGGCATCCGCAGCATCTTTTTCGGCTTTTTCTTCGGCTTCTTTTACTTCCTTTTGGGCAGCTTCGCGTTCTTCCTGCGCAATTTCATCAGTAATAACATTGCCAAATACTTTCTTAAAGAACCCTGTCTTCTTCTCATCGTTTTCTTCGTTCTTTTCATCCGGTAAAAGAGAAGCATCCAAAAGCGATTGCATATCATCTTCCTTTTCTGACGATACCGGTTCTCCGGTCATTCCCAAAAGATCTGCTAACGAATCAAGAGATTCCTCGCTATCTTCTTGTGACATTTGTTCTGCTTCCGGCATTTCTTCGGTATTTCCATCAATGTCACCCAAAGTACCCTTCATATCAAGATTATCCAAAAGACCATCTAACATGGAATCAATGTCACCTGATCCACTTGATTCCTGATCGTCATTTAAAGCATCCAATGCACTTTCCATATCATTGTCTGATAAACCATCCGAAGAATCAGTATCATCTAATGCTGCAATATCCGGTATACTTTCCTCACTGCTATCGTCTAATGCTGCAATATCCGGTACATCTTCTTTGCTGCTATCATCTGCTGTTGTATCAGTCTGTGTATTTTCGTTTGCAGCTAATAATGCCCTGATATCTTCGTCCGACATCATTTCAGAACCACTATTGCTCTCCATATCTGCAACATCCGGCACAGGTACACTTTCTTCTCTATCGACATTTGCACTTGTTTCTTCTGTCTCCGAGGCAGTCTCATTTGCAGCTAATAATGCCTGAATATCTTCATCCGACATCATTTCAGAACCACTATTACTGTCCATATCTGCAACATCCGGCACAGGTACGCTTTCTTCTGCCTGTTTTACAGTTGTATTTTCTTCCTTTTTCTTTTTTGCATCCGATATTGTGCTTTCTATCTCTGACAATTCCGGGATTTCTCCAAGATCTGAAATATCCCCAAGATCACCAAAGAAATCATCACCATCTGATACATCCAAATCATCAACATCTGCCATATCTACAAATTCTTTCAAATCATCTGTCTCTAACTCAACGTCAGTTGACTGCATATCTTTTTCCTCGCTCAACTCAAATCTCCTTCACTATGTTTGTCACTCACCACGGTCTATAGTTGGGAGTCCATCTTTCATCTGATATTAAGCTTTCGCACCAAGCAAACCATCAATCGCTTCTACTAACTGGCCAATCTCCGGTTTAGACAACTGTGCATCTGCTCCAAGCTGTTCTCCTTTTCTCTTCATTTCATCATTTACCAAGGAAGAGAAGATTACAACAGGAATATGTTTCATTGTATCATTTGTCTTGATCAGCTTCGTCAAATGATGGCCATCCATCTGCGGCATTTCTATATCTGTAATAACACAGGAAACCTGACCATCCAAATCCCCACTATTCAGATATTCATTCATCTTATCCCAGCACTCCTGACCATTTGCCGTAACTGTAAGATTTGTATATCCGGCCTGCTCTAAGCAGGTAACGATCATTTTACTAAGTAATGCAGAGTCCTCCGCAATCAAAATAGGAGATTCATTCCTCTTTCTTCCATGCATATGTTCAACATCGGATACCTTTAATCCTGTCTCCGGATTGATCTCGGCTACAATTTTTTCAAAGTCAAGAATGATGATCAGATTTCCGTCAATACGGACAATACCCGTCGCCATTCCGGCACCTGCAGCATTCACAGTAGAGTCCGGCTTAATGATATCTTCCCAGGATACTCTGTGAATTCCTTGCACTGCACTTACATGAAATGCAGCGTTTAATTTATTAAAGTTTGTTACTATGTACATATCGTTGTCCGTTGTCTGCTCATCACGAACCATGCCCAGACATCGTGCAAGATCAATAACGGAGATGATCTCATCACGTGGCATAAAAATCCCCTCAATGCGTGCATCAGCGTTTGGAACAGGAGTCGGATCCTGATAACTTAAGATCTCACGCACCTTAGCAACGTTAATACCATATAAATTCTTTCCAACACGAAATTCCAAAATTTCTAATTCATTTGTTCCACTTTCTAAAAGTATTCCTGTCTCCATATCCGTTCCTCCATATTAAATTTCTTTTATTATAGTGCAAGTACAACGAAAAAACAACTTGCATATCGCCTATACAAATACCTTTTTTTCATCGTATTGCAACTTTTTCATCGTATTGCAACTGATTATTTTACCGCAACATCTGCCTGCTTTTGTCCTGCTGAAAATGTTACGGATACATTGTCTATCTTTTGCCCCTTATCAACTTCAAAAAGCAGCACACCTTGCTTTTTCTTTCCCGCAGCCAGCTTTGTCCTCATATGTTGCAAATCTTCATCTACAACACTTAGCATAGCATCTCCTGCTGCCTGACCATTGATCATAACGGATGCCTGCACGCCGGACTTGCTCAAATCAATCGTTTTAGCTTCCGCAGAAACATTCGATATGCTGAATTGTACTACTAACAGCTTTTTCCCTTTGGATGCCGTACAATTTGCATAACTCGATCCATATGACTTTACTAACTTGTAGCTTACAGCTTTCATAGAGATTCCCTTGATTCCATATACCTGTTCCGGAGGCACCTGCTCTGCCTGAGGTTCTACACTGCTTTGTGCTCCGGGCTCACTTGATGCTAAAGAATCCGTATCATTATTTTGTGTATTATCCGTACTTGCTCCATCACTGCCTGCATTTGCACTATCTGTATCCTGCTCCTGCGTCGGGGCAACAGTTACAGCCGGTGTCGGCTCTGCTGTAGGTGATGGTGTTGCTTCCAATATACTGTGGTCATAATCTAATACTCCCTGATAGGAATCATCATTCTTCAACAACGCATCTGCCATATATTGTGCTGTCAGATCATTATCAACATGAGACAGATCAGGCACATTACTACATCCTGTTAAAGCCGCACAAGCAACTATACCTATAATACATAGTTTACTTCGCATATACTACCTCCCTGTAATCCAACCTAATATCTATATAGTAGCACACAATTTACAATATAGTCAATCAATCCTTCAAACTGTCTTATGAATTTCTGCGATCAAGCTCAAACCAGAATTCCACACCGTCTTCTCTGTTTCGAACACCACATTCCCGATGCATTGAATCCATGATCGCCTTTACAATAGAAAGCCCGATTCCGCTTCCGCCATATGCTCTGGTTCTCGCTTTATCTACCTTATAGAATTTGATCCATACTTTATCCAGCTCGTCTTCCGGTATACACTTTCCGGTATTAAACACACTGACATGTACCAGATCATGTGTCTGTTTGATCGACACTTCTATCTTCTTTTCGAACTCAACATGATTGATCGCATTGCTGATATAATTTGTCACTACTTCTTCAATCATATATTCATCTGCCCAGACATAGATCGGATCATATTCTTCTACCATATAAAGGGCAGCTTCTTTCTGATCGGCGAGAAGCCGTGCCGAATTCATGACATTCTGTATCAGACCGACAATATCAAACCGTTCAAAAGTAACCTGATTGTTTCCAAATTCAATTTGATTTAATGTCAGAAGCTTTTTGACCATCTTGTTCATTTTATTAGCTTCATCAATAATTACTTCGCAATAGAAATTGCGGCTTTCTTCGTCATCATTAATGTTGTCCTGAAGTCCTTCTGCATATCCCTGGATCAATGCGATCGGTGTCTTTAATTCGTGAGAAACATTTGATAAAAATTCTTTTCGCATCTCATCAATCTGTGTCTTTTTCTCAATGTCCTGCTGTAATTCATTATTTGCAGTCTTTAACTCAGAAATCGTACCTTCCAATTTTTCTGACAGCATATTGATACTGTTTCCAAGTACACCGATCTCATCCTGCGTTTTAACCGGATATTTCACATTAAAATCAAGTTCTGACATCTTTTTTGCAATCTCTGTGATCTGTAAAATCGGTTTTGCGAAGCTGTTGCCTACAAATATCATCAGGATCGCACCTAAAATCATAACACCGACACCTGCATAAGCAATAAAATGATTAAAGATATCAATATTCTCATTCATACTCTGGTAATTGGTACGCAGATACACAAACGCTCCACTCTGTGTCTGTCCAAACAGTTCCATATAATGAGACCCCATATGCTGATCATATACTTTATAGATATTATATGCCTTTTTTTGGCGGATCAGCTTACGCCCCTGGCCACCCATCTGTCCGTGACCATCTGTGCCGTCCACACCATAAATATAATTTTGTGTCAGATCTTCAATGATCCTTTTTTGCATATCAGATACACGCGGATAATCAAAGGTATAATTCGTCACACCCCAGAAATTTGTCACACGAAAAACATAAATCGTAACAGAACTGTTCTGGCCAATGATCTCCAGATCAAGCTGACTGTCGGAATCGAGTTCATCACCATTTTTTGTATATTCCTTATCGTTTTCCAAAATACCGCTGACTTCCTGATAAGAATGTTCCAATTGTGAAGCTTTACTATATGCATAAAACGGTGAAAGCAGCGTATAATTCAAAAAGCTGAATACCAGCAAAGTCAAACCCATCATCAGTATCATGATCAAAATAAGCTTTGTCCGGATGGAATGAAAGCCTTGTATTGCATATTTTTTATGTTTTATATGCCTGTGTTTTATATTCTTTGTTGTAACAGGCAGCATTGTTTTTGTCATATCTTCACCTGTCATATAATTCCTCTCTTTCAGACATCAAACTTATATCCCATTCCCCAGATCGTTTTGATATAAGAGCCTTTTTCTCCAAGCTTGCTTCGTAATTTTTTAACATGAGTATCAATCGTACGTGCGTCACCAAAATAATCATAATTCCATACATTATTCAGGATACGTTCTCTTGATAAAGCAACGCCTTTGTTATTGACAAAATAAGTAAGTAATTCAAATTCTTTAAAACTCAGCTCAATTATTTTTCCATCAATACGTACTTCATGAGCTGCCTGATCGATCGTGATTCCTGCAATTTCAATCTCACCATCACCTAATGCGTTCGATCTTCGCAGGATTGCTTCGACTCTGGCTACAAGAATCTTAGGACTAAATGGCTTTGATATGTATTCATCAACTCCCAGATCAAAACCAAGAAGTTCATCTTTTTCCTCTCCTTTTGCCGTAAGCATAATAATTGGTACTTCTGAATATTGCCGGATCTCACGACACACTTCCCAGCCATCCATTTTAGGCATCATAACATCCAGAATAAGGAGTGCTATGTCTTTATTTTCAAAAAAAATTTCAACCGCTTCTTCGCCATCGCCGGCTTCTAACACCTCAAAATTTTTCTTTGTCAAAAAGTCTTTTACAAGTTTTCGCATTCGTTGTTCATCATCCACCACCAAAATTTTTAACTTTTCCATATACATTCCTCCGGCTTTCTTATTACTATGAAGATAGCAAAGCAGAACCTGCTTCCGTCTTTCTGTCTGAACGTTTCAAAAGAGTCAATGAATTATCATTGACTCTAGTATAATGCTGATTTATGAATATTGTGTGATTAACAAACTACTTTTTAGAATGATTTGGATCTATTTTTGCCTGAGCGATCGTTTTCAGAGCTGTCTCAGCTGTTTTCTAACACCGATCAGTTTCCGCTTTCTTTTTGATCAGACTGTTTTTGCTGCTGTTCAAGCTGCTGTTCCTTTTCTTTTACTTTCTTTTCTCTCTTATTCAGGTCACTTTCCCAGTTCTCATACTCATTTAAAATCTCATTTTTCATATTCTCTTTGTAATTCGTAAAATATGTAAAGACTGAGTATTGGCTTTTATAAGTAATACCAACCATAACTGCGATCACTACAAAAAGGACAATGATAAAAAAGGTACGGATTTTGTTTCCGGCTTTCGCATTTTCATACGCTTTTTTGTATTTTTCTGTCTGATCTGCGTTATTGAAGTAACCGGGTTCTTTTGCTTTCTTCTCCATGACAGTCTGCACCGGTATTGGTTCTAACAGGTCTTTTTCTACCACACCGGAACCGATCAGTCTTTTCCGGATCTCTTCTAAATATTGTAACCCAAATATCGTCTGAAACGATTTCTTTTCGACTGACATTTTATACAATTTATAAAGTGCCTTCATATCTGCCATATTGGTATTTGCGGTCAGATATTGTATCGTTTCCTGCTCTTTTTTGGCGCGTTCAAAATCTGCAGCATTAGCAAAAAGATATCCATCCAATACATATTTCTTTGCCATTCCGATGCACCTCCTGTTGCGAAGTTTTTCTTTTGTTCCTTTTTCCCAGATTTCTAAGACTATTTTGTAAACTTAGCTCTTTTGCTGATCCATGCTTTTACTGCATTTTGTAAAGCAGTACGCTCTAAATAGTCCTTGTTCTTTTTTTCATATTCTTTCTGACTCTTATAAGAATCGGAATTACTGTCATACTCTTCTTTTACTAATTTGTTATAATCTTTTTTCGTATAAGTGATCTTTTCTTCGTATGCTACCGCTTGTGCCGTCAAAGCTTCTTTTACGGTATCTTTTGCCAGATCATCTAATTGTGTCTTTTTAAAATCTGCTTCATCATCACAGCCAAAAGACTGGAAGATCTCATCATGTGACTGTCCATACAGATCTGCCATATCATAATATCCCTGTAACACTTCCTGCTTTGCAGACTTCATCAGAGATCTTGGATATTTTGTAACTTTACTTGCATCGAGCACTTCCGTCCATGCATATTCTGCTTTGTCATCCTGATTTTCTTTTTCTAACTTTTCTTTCAGATATGCTTTGTATTCTGATACCGTATTATAATCAGAAATAGATTGTACAAAGTCATCCGTAAAATCCGGTACAATCTCATCACCACAGATATAATGTAATGTTAATTTAAACTCTACTGTCTTTCCATCGATGGAATCATCTCCATAAGTGCCATCCGGTACAGCAATCTTAACTTTCTTTGTCTTGCCCGTTTTCATACCGATAAATGCTTCTTCAAAGCCATCAATCCATTCATCCGAACCAATGTCAATATAATCACTTCCTCTGGCAGATTCCACTAAAGCACCGTCCACATAGCCGGCAAAATCAGCATAGACTTTATCTCCGTCTTTTGCTACACCTTTCTTCTCTTCATACGTTGTATATTCTTCCTGAAGACTTTCGATCTCAGACTGGATATCATCATCTGTTGCCGCAAGCGAAACTTTGATTCCTTTATATTTTCCTAAGTTGATACAATTTGTAATTTTATAATCTTTTCCGCTATACGCAGCAATCTCTTTGTTCTTTTTAACATGCAATCCGATCGCAACTGCTGCGATTATAACTACAACGATTGTTGCAATACATATGATCAATTGCTTTTTAGATAACATGATCCCCTTTTTTTCTTTTTGTAAGTGCTCTTCTTGCTTTGTTACTTCCTGATTCATTCGCTTTCCCCTTTGTATTGTTTATTGTTCTTCTTTCTTATTAAAACATATCTTTTCTAATTTTTCTACCAGATCTTTCATAAATCCATCCTCAAAAGGATTCTTTAATCCGACCTGTCTGATCATTGCAACAAAAAAATCGCCGGCAGAGAGCTTGCAAAGCTTCAAATAACTCTGCCACGCTTCTTTGTAATCTTTCTGCATCCATATCTTATATTGCAAAGCACATACCTGGGCAATACAATAATCAATATAATAAAATGGCATCGAATAAATATGATGCTGTTTCTGCCACCATGCACCTTTTGCAAAGAACGCAACATCTTCCAGGCATAAATAAGGACGGTATTGCTTTTCTAATGAAAGCCAGACCTGATGACGTTCCTTAGGTGTCATATCCGGATTTTCGAAAATAATATGTTGAAACTCATCCACCATACAACCGTATGGAATAAAACAGATCGCATCCTCTAATTGCATATCACGAAAATCCTGCGCCCTCTCATCAAAGAACTTTTCCATCCATGGATTCGTAAAAAATTCCATCGACATCGAATGGGTCTCTGCTGTTTCCATTGTGATATCCCAATGTTCACGGATATCATCCTGTGCAGCCAGATAGAATTGGAATGCATGACCGCATTCATGTGTGATCACGTCAACATCTCCGCTTGTTCCATTAAAGTTTGCAAAGATCAGAGGCATTCTCGGTTCTGCTAAAAGCTCCATATAACCGCCCTGTCTTTTATTCTTTCTCCCAAGCACATCAAACATATCGCCTTCCATCATTTTTTCCATGAAATCGGCTGTTTCTTCTGATAGTTCACGATACATCGAAAGTCCTGCCTGAAGAATTTCCTCAGGGCTTCCCTGTGGAACAGGGTTTCCATTTGCAAAATAAACACCATTATCATAAATCTTTAATGTGTCAACAAAAAGTCTTTTCGCCCGTTTTTCCTGAAGTCTGCATACAAAAGGAACGAGATATTTTTTCACCTGATCACGAAATGCTTCTACTTCCTCCATTCCATAGCAATTACGCTGCATGCGATAATATCCCAGTGTACGGTAATCCTGATATCCCAGTTTTTTTGCCTGACGATCGCGGTTGTGTACCAGTTTGTCATATAAAGAATCCCATTCCTCCGAATGTTCCTGCATAAACGCTCCAACCATGTCCCATGCTTTCTTTCGCACATTGCGGTCCGGTGAGGTCTGATATTTTCCCATTTCTGACATACTGATATTTTGACCTTCCCAGTCAAACGCTGCAGAAGAAAGGAGTTTTTCATATTCTGTCACTAACGTATTTTCTTCCTGTTGCAAAGAAACAATCTTTGGATCATTGGATTTTCTTTGCAATTCTATATTTTTAAATGCTACCTTTCCAATCCTTTCTTCTAATTTTTTCCGGAAAGCAGACTCATATAATGTAGTCTGATATAAAATATCCGCATTTATAAAAGCCGGAAGTTCTTTATCATAATATGCATTTTCCTGATCATAATAAGGATCTGCTGTATTGATAGAATGACGAAACATCGCAAGAGCTGCCATTGTCTGGATATGATCACTTAATTGATAATATTTTTGATGAATCGCAAATGCTTCCTCAGCATCTGAGGCATTTTTCAGATGATTCGTCAACTCTTCGAGTTTCTTTTTGGCTTCAGCAAAATCAATACGTTCATATTTCATTTCTTTCAATGTTTCCATCTTCCTACCCCGTTTCTTCCTATAAAATATAATCCAACAGTTATGCATACTATCTTAAAGCCGGTGCAATATACTTTTTCTGTCATAAGACTTTCTATGACAACCGATGTATAGTCTCTAAGATTTCCGGTACCTGCTGCACAATATAATCTGCCCCATTTTCTTCTAATTCATTCGCCGGGGCAAATCCGTAATAAACGCCTAAAGACGCAATGCCACATTCTTTTGCTCCTAAGATATCGAACTTGCGGTCACCAATCATCAATGCTTTTTTCTTCTTGTCTTCGCTATCGACACCAAGCTGCTTTAACGCTTCTAACATAACTGCCGTTTTGGTATCTCTTGTATGATCTAACGAGCTTCCGACGATCACTTCAAAATAGGTATCCAGATGAAAATGTTTAAGGATCTCTTCTGTCGGCATCTGCGGTTTTGAAGTTGCAACCGCTAAATGATATCCTTCCTTTGACAAAGTACGAAGCAATTCCTCCATTCCATCATAAACTTTGTTCTCAAACAGACCGGTCACATTATAACGTTCCCGGTAAACAGCCGTCGCATGTGCTGCTTCTTCTTTTGTCATTCCCATAATATCCCGGAAACTATCTACTAATGGTGGTCCGATAAACTTTAATAAATCTTCTTCGCCCGGAATCTCTCTTCCTAATTTATCTAATGCATATCTGACGCATTTGATGATTCCTTCTTCTGAATTCGTAAGTGTTCCATCCAGATCAAATAAAATATATTGTAATTCCATTATTTTCCTCCTGCTAGTATTCATTATTTCTATCCCACTATATCACACCCTGCTTTCCCAGTAAAACAAAAAGAGCCCGGGAAGGCTCTTTTTATTTGGATAATTTGCATTATCCAGCGTATAATAGGGTGGGAGTAGAAAGTTTTCACTTTCTGACACATATTATATGCAGATATTATGTCTAAATTGTGACTAAAATATGAATATAACGTTCATATTTTCGATAAAAACAGCCAAAAAATACAAATATCATTGTATACAAGTATTTTTTTGGTTGTTTTGTACATTTTTTTTGCAAAAAAATATTGAATTTTAACTAAAATCATGCGATACTAATGGAGACGGCAGATTTACCGCCCAAAGGTACAATGGAGTACCAAAAATATAATAAAGGAGGTTTTTTAGCAATGGCGTTAAAAAATCAGTATCTTATCGATTTACTTGAAACAGTAAAGAAAAGAAATGCCGGAGAACCAGAATTCATCCAGGCAGTTATGGAAGTTTTCACTTCTCTTGAACCAGTAGTTGAAAAAAGACCTGACCTTGTAGAAGCAGGTGTTTTTGAAAGAATCGTTGAGCCTGAAAGACAGATTATCTTCCGTGTACCTTGGGTTGATGACAATGGTAAAACGCAGGTAAACAGAGGTTTCCGTGTTCAGTTTAACTCTGCAATCGGACCTTACAAGGGTGGTCTTCGTTTACATCCTTCTGTATACAGTGGTATCATCAAGTTCCTCGGATTTGAACAGATTTTTAAAAACAGCTTAACAACACTTCCTATGGGTGGTGGTAAAGGTGGATCTGACTTTGATCCTAAAGGAAAGAGTGACGGAGAAATCATGCGTTTCTGCCAGAGCTTTATGACAGAACTTTGCAAGCACATTGGAGCTGACTGCGACGTTCCAGCCGGTGATATCGGAACAGGTGCGCGCGAAATCGGATATATGTTCGGACAGTACAAGAGAATCCGCAATGAATGGTCCGGAGTTCTTACAGGAAAAGGATTAACATTCGGTGGTTCTTTAGCCCGTACAGAAGCTACAGGATTTGGACTTTGCTACTTCACAGAAGAAATGTTAAAAGCAAACGGCAAGAGCTTCAAGGGACAGACAGTTGCTATTTCCGGTTCAGGAAACGTAGCCATCTACGCTACAAAGAAAGCAACAGAGCTTGGTGCTAAAGTTGTTACCGTTTCTGATTCAAACGGATATGTTTACGATCCTGACGGAATCGAGCTTGAAGTTGTTCAGCAGATCAAAGAAGTAGAAAGAAAGAGAATTAAAGAATACGTTAGCAGAACTTCTCATAAGAATGCAGAATATCATGAGGGATGCAAAGGTGTTTGGACAGTTAAATGTGACATCGCTCTTCCTTGTGCTACACAGAACGAAATTGATGAAGAAAGTGCTAAGGCATTAGCTGCAAACGGATGCTATGCTGTATCTGAGGGTGCTAACATGCCTTCTACACCGGAAGCAATTGATGTTTACTTTGCAAACAATATGCTTTACGGACCAGCTAAGGCTGCAAATGCCGGTGGTGTTGCAACATCAGGTCTTGAGATGACTCAGAACTCTCAGAGACTTGCATGGACATTTGAAGAAGTTGATGAGAAATTACATAGCATCATGGTTGAAATCTTCAAATCTTGTGACAGTGCTGCAAAAGAATTTGGTATGGAAGGCAACTACATGGCCGGTGCTAACATTGCCGGATTCCTTAAAGTTGCTGAAGCAATGAAAGCTCAGGGTTGTGTATAATCTATACACCTATTTAACTTTAAGCCATTTAATTCCTATTGAATAAATAACAAGAGGATGTAAGATTTATGAGTCTTTCTCATAAATTTTACATCCTCTTTTTTGGCTCTTCGTCAGGCTCTTAGAAAAGAAATAGAATGATACCATTCTCCTACACTTAGTAACTGTTACCTCATCATTGTTATTTTGTAAAAATTCAGGAGTCTCCCCTATACAGAAATACACAAATACTCTTCCTTGAATAATCGTTCCATTATCTGCTCTTTCATCTTTTCTACAAATTGCATCATATCCCGATACCACAAATATCTTGTCTCTTCTACTTCATGCCCTTCCTTGAAAAAATGTTCTAAGATCCATTGTCTGCTCTGCGTCAACTCATCTTTCGTAATCATCCCTTTGATCTCATATGGTTCTATCTGCTCCAATATCTGATACGCTTCCTGTAATATCGGATTCTCATTAATCAACCGAAAGTCTACCTGATCGGTTTCTTTATTAAACCAAATAAAAGTTTCTACATCTTTTTGCGTCAAACCTATCGCAGCAATCCGTTCAAAAAACCTAGGACGCTCTTTTAAAATAAACGCTTCATCAGTCATCATATGTGTCACATAACCCAGATACAGACCGGGCTTCTCTTTTTCATCTTCTATATGTTCCTTCCAAAACGCCAGCATTCTTCTTTCAAACAACGAAACCATTCCTTCTTTATCAAAAGATCCATCCGGTATACCATCTCGAAAATGCGTATGCAGCTTCATGGATCTTTCATAATTTGTTCTTGCCATAATACCATCAGGACATATATTTCCTGCAACAAAATAACGTTTCTCCGGCTTACAGGCACTATCAAAAACATATCGCCCCTGTCTCTTATCAATCTCTTCATATAAAAGCATTGCTGTCAATAAATGAACAATTGTTCCTGCCATCTTTTCCACTCTCCTTTTTCATATATAATATTATAAATACAAAATCCTCTAAAAATTGCGATGGAAAAATTTCTAAATTCCCTGACCGTCTGTTTTTTGATAAAAAAACAAACTTGTAATGCCACCATCTTATAAAACAAAAACTATCTTATCGTTGTACCTTATACTTATTTCGCAAAAACACTTCCAACTTACAAAAAACACTTGCATTTTTTTCATATTTCGTATAAAATAGTTTTCAGTGCTGAAATAGCTCAGTTGGTAGAGCACTTCACTCGTAATGAAGGGGTCGTCGGTTCAAGTCCGATTTTCAGCTTATTGTAAAGCCTTGAAATCGTTGGATTTTAGGGCTTTTTTTGTTGATCTGCCACGATTGTACAAGCTGTTTCCTATTCACTAAAAAAATACCAGAGAACAATGGTAACCCCATCGTTCTCTGATACCTATTTGTCTGTCTTATTTGTCCTTTCAATAATAACAATATAACTTTTTATACCAACATATTCCTATCTTTTTATACTGTTTCCATCCTTCTTAAAACTTGCTTTCTGCACGATGCATCCTCTGTTTCATTGCTATGTATTTTCCAATCGCATCGCTTTCATAAGGCAGTTTACAACCATAGATCACAGTCGTCGGATCAATCTCCGTTTTTCGCACGATCAATCCTCTTATTCTGAAATCTCTTCTTAATTCTCGATCTGTAAAAGAAATTCTTGTTCTTGCTCCAAGATCCAGATCAGCATCGATCGAACATACAACCGCCAAACCATTTACACTGATATCTTTCACTGTAATATCATAGGTTTTTTTATGACTTCCACCTTGCATAACACCATCTGTTCCAAGATACATCCGGAAATATTTTCTTCTATTGACCGCTTCAACATCATCCGGAGTAATAATACGATGGTAGCCCTGATCTTCTTCACGTACATAATCAATCTTAACATTATGATACACATATGCTTTATCATCTCTGTCTGATACCACCGATGCCGTATTGATCAATCTTCCTGATGAAAAGTCTAATGTCCGGTTGTTCTGACGGATCGGTTCTAAAAAAACAGCATCTTCTTTCGGATTGTTTTTTATAATCTTGGATTCAAAATCCAAAAAATCTGTTCCTAAACCGGAACGTACTGTGACTTGGCTTCCCATAGGTAACTCTGTTATTTTCATACTTTCTCCAATCTGAAGCGATCCTTTTGTCACTTCTCTTTTTCTTTGTGTGCTGTTCCCCTTTTTTATTCTACCTATTTAACCCCATTTACTCTGTGTCAAGTCGGAGATCCGACTGACCTTATATGTGTTTTCCTAAACTTTCTAACTCCTGTACTGACAATGACCGATATTCCCCTAAACCTAATGTCCGATCTAATTCTAACGCACCCATTTTTATACGCTTCAGATACAAGACCGGCTTCTGAATAGACTGAAACATTCTTTTGATCTGATGATAACGCCCCTCGGTTATTGTGATCAAAAGCTCTGTTTGTCTTGTCTCTTTTGGTAATACCGGTTTGATATCCGATAAAACTGCCGGTTTGGTGAGCTGCTTATCACCAATATCTACCCCTGTTTTTAATACTGCAGCGTCTTGATCGTTGACAATCCCGTCAACTCTTACAAAATATGTCTTTGGCACATGCTTTGCCGGCGATACAAGATTATGTGCAAATGAACCGTCATTTGTGATTAAAAGCAAGCCTTCCGTATCTTTATCCAGGCGACCGACCGGAAACAAATCTTTATGATTCGTCTCTTTGATCAGATCAATGACGGTTGTAAATACAGGATCGACCGTCGCAGATACAACTCCTGCCGGTTTATTGAGCATATAATACTCATATTCCCGATAAGAAATAATCCGGTCATCCAGTGCGATCTGATCATCTGCTGTCACAGCATTTTCCGGTCTTTTTACCACGTCACCATTGATAGTGATCCTGCCGGAACGAATGATCTTTTTTACTTCTGACCGTGTTCCAACGCTCGCATTTGCTAAAAATTTATCCAAACGCATACATTCTATAACCTGTTATATAACTCTGCATATTTCTTAGCAGAATTATTCCATGAAAAGTCCTTCGCCATACCACGATCAATGATCTTATTCCATTCTCTCTTACGATTAAAGAATACATCTCTTGCATAATTGATCGTACGAAGCATCTCATGTGCATTGTAATTACTGAATGAAAAGCCGGTTCCCTTACTTTCATATTCATTATATGTCTCTACGGTATCACGAAGACCACCGGTCTCTCTGACGATAGGAACCGTACCATAACGAAGACTCATAAGCTGGCTCAAACCACATGGTTCAAATAATGATGGCATTAGAAATGCATCACATGCCGCATATAATTTATGAGAACGATCATTGGAATAGAAAATATTTGCAGATACTCTGTCATGATATTTCCATTCAAAATGTCGGAATAAGTTTTCATAACGTTCTTCACCGGTTCCAAGTACGACTAATTGTGTGTTTTCATCACAGATCTGCTCAATCACACAGTCAACCAGATCAAGACCTTTCTGATCTGTCAGACGGGAGCAGATACCGATCATGAACTTTTTATCATCTTCGGCAAGCCCTAACTCTTTTTGCAATCCTCTTTTATTCTTTATCTTTTCTTTGCGAAATGTCTTTGCGGTATAATTCTTATAGATCAAAGGATCTGTCTCCGGGTTGTACTCGTTATAATCCAATCCGTTTACAATACCGGTCAGACAATTACTTCTGGCTCTCATCAGACCGTCCAGATGTTCACCGTAAAACGGCATTTTGATCTCTTCTGCATATGATTCACTAACCGTTGTCACCATATCCGCATATACGATACCACCTTTGAGATAGTTCGCATCTCCATATGCTTCCAGTTTGTCTGAAGTAAAGAAATATGACTTCAAACCGGTAATATCTTTTACCTTCTGTAAATCCCATACGCCCTGAAACTTTAAGTTATGTATCGTCATGATCGTTTTGATCGACAGATAGAATGGATTTTCACTAAACATATCTTTTAAATAAACCGGAACCAGACCTGTCTGCCAGTCATGACAATGGATAATATCCGGATGAAAATCAAGACTTGGAAGTGCCGATAACGAAGCTTTACAGAAGAAAGCAAATTTTTCAATGTCCTCATGAATATTTCCATATGGCTGCATTCCTGCAAAATAAAATTCGTTGTCTACAAAATAGAACTTCACACCTTCATATTCCATTTCAAGAATACCTACATATTGCTTACGCCATGCAAGATCAATATAAAAATGTGTTACATAATTCATTTTTGACTTCCATTCTTCCGGTATGCAAGCATACTTTGGAATCATGACACGTACATCAAATTCCTTTTTATCAAAATATTTAGGAAGGGAACCGACTACGTCAGCCAATCCTCCGGTCTTGATAAATGGAACACATTCTGATGCAATAAACAAAATATTCTTCATCGTAACCTCCTTATGCCACCCTGATTTTCCTTGTGTATCTCTAAGCGGCTCTGCCACATGATCTTTTTTATAAATTGTACCAAAAAGGTATATATTTAGTATAACTGATTCATTCGATATGTGCAATATATGACATGCCCAATTTCATGCCTCATTTATGGTGATTTTTCATAAAAATCTTTTTGTATCTTTCCTTTTTACAGCATTTGTCTGCTCTTTCTTTTATGTCCACATCTTGTATTCCGGACTCTGCCTGCGTTCCTTTTTAATCTGCTTTATCTCCTTTTATGCCCGCATCTTGTATTCCAAACGTATTTTATCTGCGATCAATGCAACGAATTCGGAATTGGTTGGTTTTCCTTTTCCGGAACTTACGGTATAACCAAACAGCTCTTCTAACGTGTCCATCTTACCACGCCCCCATGCTACTTCGATCGCATGACGGATCGCACGCTCCACACGGCTTGGCGTTGTCTTATGATTCTTGGCGATTGTTGGATATAATCGTTTTGTGATTGATCCCATCATTTCACCATCATTGACCGACATTATGATCGCATCCCGCAGATATTGATATCCCTTGATATGTGCCGGCACACCGATCTCATGAATAATATTAGTCACATCTGCTTCTAATGTACTTTCCGGTTCTGTTTTCCGGTTGGTAAAGACTGTACTGATCACTTTCGATTCCTTTACATCATGAACACCGACCGCTTTTACGCGTGATAGGATCACTCTTGTGTCAAATGGTTTCAGAATGTAGTATGCAGCTCCGAGTGAAAATGCATTTTCTGTTACACTTTCCTGACTAATTGCGGATACTACGATAATCTTGGGTTTCTTTTCCAATGACAAATGATTCAACCGTTCCATGACACCAAGTCCATCAATTTTAGGCATGATCAAATCCAGCAGTACAACATCCGGTTTGAGAAATGTGATCATCTTAATTGCTTCTTCCCCGTCCCCTGCTGTTCCAACAACCTGCATTTGTTCATCTCTCGAAAGTACATCTTTTAGTAAACTCACAATTCTTTTGTTATCATCAACTACTAATACCTTTACCTTCTGCATGATGTCTCCTTTTTTTCCATATTTTAGGAAACCTTCCATTTACAGCCGATTCATTTTTCTTTCATTCCACGTTTTCTTTCAATTCTGCTGCTAAATCAGCTGCATTGGAAAATGACTGTTTTTATATGTTCCCCATTCCTATCCATTATAGCAGTCCGGCTTTTATCAGACAGAAGATCTTATTTCCAGTTTTCGACACCCTTAGCGGCCTGATTCATAAATAAAGGAATCTTCGTCATATTCCCACATATCCTGCCTAATTCAACATATTTTCTACAAATGTAGCATAGCCTCTTGTCGGATCATTCACAAAAACATGAGTAACTGCTCCGATCACCTTATTCTTCTGGATCAAAGGTGCACCACTCATACCCTGTACGATCCCGCCTGCTTTGTTTAACAGCTTATTGTCCGTGATCCGTATTACCATACCTTTATTATCTGTTGAATTTACATCTACATCTTCTATCGAAACCTGATATTTTTTTACCTTTCCATCTATCTCACATAAAATATATGCTTTCCCTTTTTGTACTTCCTGCTTTAATCCTACAGACATGGCTTGTGATGGATGATATTGATATTTTGCGTTTAGGATCGTCCCTGTAATTCCCAGACGTGTGTTACTTTTTACCCAGCCGATCCGGTTATAATCTCCTAAAGCCACACTGCCGATCAATTCTCCGGGATTACCGGCTTTTCCTTTTTTGATATCACTGATCTTTGCCGGGTATACTTTTCCCTGTAACAATGTGATCAGTTTTCCAGTATCCATATCTGTAATTCCATGGCCTAATGCAGCGAATGCATTTTCTCTTGTAACAAAAGAAAGCGTTCCTATTCCTTCCGTATCCTCTCTGAGCCATGCTCCTATCTTGTATTTTCCATCCTTTGCCATGACTTTTTTTATACGAACCGTAATCCGTTTTTTATCACGTATCATATCAATTTTGACTGCTTCTTTTTCTGTTTTTTGAAGGTACCGTGTCACTTCATCTATATTTCCGACTTTCTTTCCATTCATCTTTTTAATACAATCTCCTGCTTGTAAAATGTCTTTAGACGGTTCATATGTCAGTCCGTCCTTCCCTTCTATTTTTGTAGTACCAAGTACCATGATTCCGTCCGACACAATATAGAGTCCGACTGCTTTTCCTGACGGCATTATTTTTTCTTTTTCGATCACATCAAACCGGATCTTTTTATAGGGTAATACTCCAAAAAGCTTTAATTCCGCCTGACAGCTTCCTACAGTTTCTGCCTTTACCGTAACGGAACGGTTCCATGCAAATGTTTCCCGGTCTTTTACAGCATGTTCATTTTGTATTGCAAGAACTTCTCTGGCATCTGAATATTTCATTGAAAGAGGGACATTCCAATTTAGCTTAGCAGTCTGGTCTTCAAAAAGATACATGTGATCCGGTATCATGCCATCCACTTTTTTGTAATACCAGACTGTGGCAATACACAGATCCACAGCTAAAAGCGTTCCAAGCAGTATCCGGTATCGTTTCTTTTGCTTATGATCTGCCTGAAACTTTCCTTTTTGTCGTTTATTTTGTAACTTCCGTATCCACTGGTTCATGTACGCCTCCCTCTATGTGATAAGAATAATGTATATCTTATTGCTATTTCGATCACAATAAAAAACCGATATATAGTATCATATACCGGTTTTTTAAAAATATACTTCTGTACCTGCCACGTAGAAATTGCGCGTGGGATTTTTTACATTTTTTCTTTTTTTTCAATCGCTAACTTTTTCATTTCCTTCGCACTCTCGAAAACAGCATCCGTAATCTGTGCACCGCCGAGAATCCGGGCAAGTTCCTGTACGGATTCTTCCTGATCTAACTGTCGGATCGTAGATGCCGTATGTAGCGCATCATTCTCTTTTTCGATTAAAAATTGTGTATCTGCCATAGCAGCAATCTGTGCCAAATGAGAAATACAAATGACCTGATGTTTTTTTCCGATCCAGGACATCTTCTCTGCTACCATTTGTGCAGTCCGTCCGCTGATTCCCACATCAATCTCATCAAATATCATTGTATCGATCTCGTCATGTTGTGCCAACACTGCTTTGATCGCAAGCATGATACGTGATAATTCACCACCGGAAGCCGCTTTTTGCAAAGATCGTAATTCTTCACCCGGATTGGTTGATATCATGAATTCGACATCGTCCATTCCTTTTGCACTGAATTCGGTCTTTGGCTGGATCGCTATCCGGAATTTCACCTGCAGGAAGTTCAGATCGATCAATGCCTGTGTGATCGCTTTTTCCAATTCTTTTGCACAAGCATGACGGATTTTTGAGATCTCTGTTGACAATGTAAGCATTTTATCCTCAAGCTTACGTTTCTTATCCGACAGGTTTTTCTTATATTCTTCATATTCACGATATCGTTTGAGTTTTTCCTGCAGCTTTTGCTGATAAGCAAGAACATCTTTTGTTGTTGCCCCATATTTGGATTTGATCGTACGGACAAGATCGAGTCTCTTTTCTACACTTTCAAGTTCTTCACTGCCTGTATCATATTCATCCATATAATTTGCTATATCCCGGTTCAGATCTGTTACCAGTGCATCAATATCTGATATCTGATCACAAAATTGAGATACCTGCTCATCATATTCACCGATCTTTGATAAAATATGCATACATTCACTCAATTGGTTCGATACAGAAGAAGACTCTGTACTTGTCATCCTGTAAACACTTGATAATCCCTGTGCGATCTCTGTCGCATTTGATAATCGACGGTATTTTTGTGCCAGCTCTTCTTCTTCTCCGGAACGAAGTTGTGCATTTTCAATCTCTTCTATCTCATATTCCAAAAAAGAAATTTCACGAAGCCGTTCTTCCTCCGGAATCTCATTTTCCTCCAACTCAGCACAAATATCTTTATATTCTGCATAGGTCTTTGCCAAAAGAACATCTCTTTGTCTTAATTTTTCTTTTGCATAGCGATCTACGATCTCCAAATGCTTTGCTTTGTGAATCAAAGACTGCTGTTCGTTCTGTCCGTGAATATCGATCAGATCAGCCGCAATCTTTTTGATCATCGAAACGGTTACACTTTCTGCGTTCACACGATTGATCGTCCTTGTCGCCGTAATCTTACGTGAGATCAAAAGCATATCGTCTTCTAATGTCACGCCCAGCTCTTCTAAATGCTCTTTTACTTTTTTATCCTCTATCTGAAAAGCTAATTCGATCAATGCATACTCTGCATCTTTTCGAATCATATCTTTAGCAATCTTGCCACCTAATGCGGCATTGATCGAACCGATGATGATCGACTTACCGGCACCTGTCTCACCGGTCAAAACATTCAAATGCTTCGTAAAATCCACATCAACCTCATCAATGATTGCCAGATTCTTCACATGTAAATTCAGTAACAATCCTTATCTCCTTTCTTTCTCCATCACATTCCTCTCCCCACACAGCACATCCTGCCTTTGGCATCCTCCTCGTATCTCCATAAATGAATTACGTCATCTTCATAACCCTATCTATCCTTTTTCTATATTTTATTATCTTTTGGGGAGACACGACGTCCGGTTAGGATATCTGATTTTTTAGGCTTTTTGCTGATTGGGCGCGGGTCATAACTATAGGGGCGACTCAGCCTGAGTAG
>OGPZ01000414.1_pt1 | contig 39031 bp, 37 predicted proteins | sample 1553111 | NCBI WGS metagenome assembly OGPZ01 (sample SAMEA2579968, study PRJEB22360) | human gut metagenome
TTGATGGCGTAGTGATGGGAATCAAGATTATGCGGAAGATACGGGCGTATTTTAGGAATTTGAGATAAAAAGAGCTACTCTTCCACTATCCATTTTTCTATATTTCTTGTTTGCGAACTAAAGTTCACACCTACTTTAAAAAGCTTACGATTATCCGCTTCAAAAGGAAGTGAATAATGTTTTTCATTAATCTGCTTCAAGGCTTCTTCTGCCGTGCCATTCAGTTTAAATTCCATGACATATATGAATTTGTCCGTCTGCAAAACAAGGTCGATGCGCCCTTCGCTTGTATGATATTCCACTTTAGTATAAAAGCCTACGAGTTTGAAAACGATAAAAAGCACATTTTCGTAATGCAACTCCTGCTCGCGAATCACGTCATAGCCTGTATCTGCAAAGAAACTTTGCAAACGACGGAAGAAAGAGTTATAATCACCAGATTCAACTTCACGGACAAACTTCTGAATTTCAAACGGAGACTCCACCTTATTCACGTTCGCATAATAAGGAAGCAGGAAACGAACAAACCCCTCTTCCACTTCACGATTCGGAAAACCTAAACGATATATACCAAAACGTTCGTCATACCCCTTAATGGTGAGATATCCGCTCTGGTAAATCACCGGAATGGGATTACTAGATTCCGAGTCGATACTGTTCAACACCTGTTCATCTGTTTCCTCATGAGCCATCCGTTCCAAATCATAGTGATGCTTCTTCAACAAGTTCACCAGATAAGTGGGTGTCCCCGTCTCAAACCAGTAGCTGCCGAACTTCATCTTATCAAACGTGTTCAACAGACTGAAAGGGTTATAGATTCCTATAGTATGTTCCACAAAGTGGTAACCATCATAACATTCTTTCAATTCTGCGCACACCTGCTCATAACTTATCTTCTGCTTTTCTGCCAACTGATGCAATTCCTCCTCCAGATTGTCATGTATTTCTTTCTCCGTGATACCGCAAATATCCACAAAGCGTTCATCCATTGAAACATCCTTCAAGTTATTCAAGTCACTGAATACGCTCACCTTGCCAAATTTTGTCACCCCAGTCAGCAAGGCAAACTTGATGCAGCCGTCTTTCGTTTTCAAAGCCCCGTAGAAAGGCTTCAATGTATCCCGGAATTGCTTCTGTAAGTCCTCATTGCCAATTGCCTGCAACATCGGCTTGTCATATTCATCCACCAAGATAACCACCCGTTGACCGGTCTTTTCATAAGCGCGCTGAATGATACCGGCAAAACGCAGAGAAAATGAAGTTTCAGACGGTCGAGTTCCGTATTTACTTTCCCAATATTCCAAATTGTCATTCAAAATCTTATCCAAACTATCCGACGCATCATACTTCTCAATATTAAGGTCAAGATGCAAAATTGGATGTTCTATCCAATCTTTTTCGAGCTTCTCCACCATCAGTCCAGCAAACAGTTCCTTCTTCCCTTGAAAATATGCTTCCAAGGTAGAGATCAGCAGACTCTTTCCAAAACGGCGCGGACGACTCAAAAAGTAATAACTCCCGGTCTTTACCATCTGATACATCAGGGCCGTTTTATCAACATAGAAATAACCGTCTTGACGGATTTTCTCGAAGTTCTGGATACCAATAGGATATATTTTATTGCTCATACATGTACAACCTTTTAATTATGGTGCATACAAATATACTGCTTTCATTCTATAACACAAAACTAGCAGTGATTTTAATTCTATGATAGAAAAAAGTTTTAGATGAGCTATATTCAGGAACAGAAGGTGTTATCGTGTGTATAAGGAAAAGTGAAAGGATTTATTTCTATAAATTTTAAATAGAAATAAAGTATCAAACATCATACCCTCTAAAAGTAATATATCAACGATCTTCACAGACAGTTGATATATTTAGAATACATATCAGCATTTTGCCAATATGAGGGGACAGATCAGGAATATACCGCTGTATTTTTCCCAACCTGCAGAATGTAGGGGATTCATGTGTGTAGCATGAAGTTAGGGACCTACATATTTCGTTATTATTATATGTTATTTATATAAATCCTCTCCATACAGAAATGGAGATTCAAAATCTTTCAATAGTGGATGCTTAGTGTCCTTCTCACTTAAGATAGCCTTGCCTGTAGGAATTCTCCAACAAATGCCAAGTGAATCATCTAATATACTGATACCTCCATCATGCTGTGGAGCATAAAAGTTATCGCATTTATATTGAAACACTGCCTTTTCACTCAATACAGCAAAACCATGAGCAAAGCCACGAGGAATAAAGAATTGACGATGATTCTCCTCTGTCAGCTCTACCGCTACATGCTGACCATAAGTAGGCGAGCCCTTGCGGATATCAACAGCCACATCCAGCACTGTACCCTTTACGCAACGTACCAACTTACTTTGGCTGTAAGGCATAGTTTGAAAATGCAGCCCCCTCATCACTCCATACGAGGACATACTTTCATTATCCTGTACAAACTTAATAGGACGTACCTTTTCATCAAACTCCCTTTGCGAAAACGATTCGAAGAAATACCCCCTGTCATCCTTAAAAAGACGCGGTTCAATGATCACCACCCCTTCAATATTTGTCTTAATAACTTCCATACAGATACTTATCTATTCTTATACATATCCTCGTAGTAGCTCTCATAGGCACCACTGGTGATATTATCCATCCACTCCTGATTATCCAGATACCACTGCACTGTTTTCTCAATCCCCTCTTCAAACTGCAGACTAGGCTCCCAACCCAATTCATTCTTCAGTTTCGTAGAGTCAATAGCATAGCGTAAGTCGTGTCCCATACGGTCCATTACATAAGTAATCAATCCCTCGCTATGCCCTTCAGGATTACCCAATAATCGGTCCACAGTCTTAATAATCACATGAATAATGTCTATGTTCTTCCACTCGTTAAAGCCACCGATGTTATATGTATCCGCAATCTTACCATTATGGAAAATCACGTCTATAGCCCTTGCATGATCTACCACATAGAGCCAGTCACGCACATTCTCTCCCTTACCATATACCGGTAACGGTTTGCGATGACGAATATTGTTAATAAACAATGGAATTAGCTTTTCGGGAAACTGATAAGGTCCATAGTTGTTCGAACAGTTAGTCACAATAGTCGGCATACCATAAGTATCATGAAAAGCGCGTACAAAGTGGTCGCTACCTGCTTTCGAAGCCGAGTAGGGTGAGTGTGGGTTATACTTTGTTGTCTCTTTGAAAAACTCATCGCCATATACTTCGTGTGCTGATATTTCTGATGACTTTCCTTCCGGATGCGTTAGTTCCAAGGCTCCGTACACCTCATCTGTTGAAATATGATAGAACCGCTTACCCTCATAGCCTTCCGGAAGATACTCCCAAGTTAACCTAGCAGCTTGTAATAAAGAGAGAGTTCCAAGAACATTAGTACGAGCAAAAGTAAACGGATCTCTGATACTACGATCCACGTGACTTTCGGCAGCTAAATGAATGACCCCATCTACATGATACTGTTTGAAAATCTTCAGCATCATCTCAAAGTCACAAATATCCGCTTTCACAAAAGTGTAGTTTGGTTTATTCTCTACATCTTTTAAGTTAGCCAAATTTCCCGCATAAGTCAACTTGTCCAGATTGATAATATGATAATCGGGATACTTGTTCACAAACAAACGCACCACATGGCTGCCTATAAATCCGGCACCACCGGTAATGATAATATTTCTTTTACTCATAAGTTACTTTTTCCTGTACGTTCCACTTCCTCTACCACCTGCAACAAATACTGCCCATATTGATTCTTCAGCATCGGTTGAGCCAACTCACGCATCTTGTCAGCATCAATCCATCCTTGTCTGAAAGCTATACCTTCCAGACAAGCCACTTTCAGTCCCTGCCGTTTTTCAATCACCTCAATAAAGGTCGATGCTTCACTCAATGAGTCGTGTGTACCCGTATCCAACCAAGCAAAGCCACGTCCCAGTGTCTGTACTTTCAACTCACTATCCTCCAAAAATTGCTGATTCACAGTGGTTATCTCCAATTCCCCACGAACTGATGGTTTGATGCGCTTCGCTACATCTACCACCCTATTAGGATAGAAATAAAGCCCTACTACCGCATAGTTTGATTTTGGATGTACAGGTTTTTCCTCAATGCTTAAGCAATTACCTTCATCATCAAACTCCGCAACCCCATAGCGTTCCGGATCACTTACCCAATAGCCAAACACGGTAGCTTTCCGCTCCTTTTCTGCCATGTACACCGCCTCCTTCAACATGCTACTAAAACCATTGCCATGAAAGATGTTATCACCTAGTACCAAACAGACCGAATCACTGCCAATAAAATCCTCACCAATAATAAAAGCCTGCGCCAATCCATCAGGTGACGGTTGTTCTGCATACTCAAACCTCACACCATAGTCACTGCCATTACCTAACAAACGTTTAAATCCCGGCAGGTCATGTGGAGTAGATATAATCAATATTTCACGGATACCTGCTAACATCAAAACCGAAATGGGGTAATAAATCATAGGTTTATCAAAAATCGGAATTAGTTGTTTGCTAATACCCTTGGTAATAGGATACAAACGTGTACCACTACCACCAGCTAAAACAATACCTTTCATATCATTATATCTCTTTACAAATATTCCATAAAAACAGCACATTACCAATCAAGTACCTACGCCACATTCGCCTAGGTTCTTTTATCAATCGATAAAACCATTCCAACGAATGTTGTTGCCACCATAATGGAGCTCGTTCAGCAGTGCCTGCATAGAAGTCAAACACCGCCCCCACAGTGCCCACATGGCAATGAATATTCAACTTTTGCCAATTACTATAAATCCATTTTTCCTGTTTGGGAGCAGTCATACCAATCCATAGCAAATCTGGATTTGCCTCGTTGATAGCTGCCACAATAGCTGCATTATCTTCCTGTGAAAACTCCGGCTTATAGGGAGGTGAATAAGTCACTACTTCCAAGTTCGGATAGTCCACTGCTGCCCGCTGTTCAATCAAAGCCAACACTTTCTCCGAACTACCCATAAACATACAGCGACCTCCTTTCTCATTAAGGCGATTCATCTCAAAGACAAATAGATCCCAACCCGCTATTCGTTCCCGCGGTTGGCTTTGCATCTTTAACCATTTACAAACCTTCACGATGCTTGCTCCGTCAGGAATAAGAGCATCCCCTTTCATTAATGCTTTGGCAAAGAGTGGATCCTTCAGAGCAGTGTTGTACGAGTGTGCATTAATCGTGTTTATTAGCAACTTACCTTGTGGCAATGCTTTAAGTTGATTTATACTCTCCATAATAGAGAGTTCTTTTAACTTAATCATATTAAATTAAAAATTTAGAGGATTAATTTCATTCACTTATCTCGCGGAAATTATTTCTTAGCTCTCATCAAAACGTATCGCTATACGGTGAGAGAGCATGATTCATACAGTTCCAACATCTGTTTTGCCTTGTTATCCCAAGACAATTCTTCTTGTCGTTGACGACAATTCACTGAAAGTTGTTTTAACAAATCTCTATCTGCTTCTAATTCATTCAATACTTTAGCAAAATCCTTGACTGATTGTGTTGGAGATGACAATGTAATCTTACGACCAACTGTTTCATCTATAACTGCAGCCATACCACAAGCATCAAAACACACTACCGGTAACTGATTGCTTACAGCTTCCAGCACTACCGTAGAAGTATCCTCATTCACACTGGTAAATAAAAATATATGAGAAGAGCGCATTTTCTCATGCACCTCATGGTTGGGTTGATTTCCATGCCATATCACTTGATCAGCAATACCCAACGACACCGATAGAGCCTTTGCTGTAGAAACTTGGTCATCTGTACCTGTACCATAAACATCCAATAAGATTCGTTCATTCTTTGTTGCAGCAATAGCTTTCAAAGCCAAAGGCAACTGCTTCCGAAAGTCAAATTTCCCTACCCATAAAACATGGAAAATGGCACTATCAAATCGTTCTGTAGAAACACATGCCCAAGGGAAACATCCCGTTTCTGGTATTACCACCGATTCCAATCTTTTATATCTCTTAATGGCTCGATAAGAATCCGGTATAGAACTAACTAAAACATCAGCCTTTTTTAAAGCTACATTTACTCGTTTATCGTATTTCAACTGAAGCACATTAAGAATGTTCTTCAATCCATTAAACAGTTTCATTTTTAGTCCAGTCCCTTCAAGGTATGCCAATGGGAATTGTTTCAATCCTCCGATAGGCCCCCACACAAACGGTACTTCCTTTATCTTCCAAAGATATCCCGGTTCACGAAAACCAATCATATTGAGTTGATGCACTATATCAATATGATGCATCTTCATAATATCAAGAGTCATCTCATACGTGCGATATTGCCAAATACGATAGTGTTTATAAAAACGCCAGTCGCCTTGATTCCAACACATTCTTCTCACCTCTTCCGATACCGGATTATAATAGAAGTGCATATTACCACTTTGCGGCAATGTAGGTACTACCGCCTCTATTTTATCACGGAATTCACCTTCAGTAATGATGTGTAGTTCGCAATACTTAGCCAAGTTTACACACCAATTCCAAGCCATACCCGGTTCGCTACCCATATTCGGTGAACATGCGTAGGAGTTAATTAAAATAGAAAGCATATAAAATTAAATATGAATCTTAGATTTTATGAACTCTATGATTATAGAACATAGCAAAGAACATCCTAATACAGTAATAAACATCACAAGAGGATTATTTGTAATAAAAGAAATGCCATTCAAAAAATAAAAAAATGAAGAATGAATGAACAAGCCAAAGATTTATTGAATATTTTCCAAAAAAAAGTAAGATCCCCCGTTTACATATATTAACAACACCTATACAAAACATAGGAACTATCAGCAACTCCGTAACACCAATAAGAGGCAAATAAGCTCGCACTAAAATCGGTATCACAAGAAGTAACGGAGCCAAGTATATTTTTTTATAGAGCCAATGACATCGTTCATGTAGCCATCCGAAAATATTAAACTTAGCAAAGAAACAGCCCAGCATAAAGATATTCAAATCTATTAATATCATTTTCAGATGCCTCTCCACAATCACCTCCTCATCTAAATGTAATGCGCAGTTTAAGCCCCTTGTAAGAATCAATAAACCCAACATCAATAGCAGATAACCTTTCCATCCTAATTTGATCTTACTGACAAAGTAAAATAAAACAAGCAACTCCGCATAGAGCGAAAAAAAACACCATTCCCCATTGCATGAGGTTGTAAGCCCCGATAAATTATAAAAGATGTTTTTTACATCAGGTGCATAATATCCTACAATACAACCGACAGAAATAAATGGTATTGCTACCCACCAAAAAGATAGGTATAATTTCTTTAACCGTTTTCCAATGCTCATCCATGTTATCGTTCCCTTTGCTACCATACATTGCAAACCATACCCTGCCATAAAAAGATAAATAGGTACGCATATCTGAAGTGCCTTGATAATAGGCATTCCCATCCACTGCACACTAGTTGGAATACGTTCAGGAAAACCAAATAAATGAAATAATACCATACAAAGAATGGCTACTCCTTTAATTTGTATAGAATGTTCCTTAGTTAGATTCATCTTAATACTTATACGGCTTTAAACACTGCCCTCCAATCATAATCCATATCCTTGAATGTCTGTGCAAATAGCCTTGCACTGCAACGTAAGATATACGCTGCAAATACTATAATTGCAAACATTACGATTAAGTTAAGCGGAAAGACTGCATTCATCTTATCTGTAAACAAAGCAGTTTGCACCAAATATATCTCTAAGCACAAGCCACCAACCAGTTTGATAATCCAGCCTACTGTACAATGATGATAGGCCTTTTTCATAAAATCAGAGTTACATAACTTGAAAAAATAGAATACTGTACCCAACAATGGAATCCAAGTCAACATCTGAAATTTATTATATACCGCAATATCTTTAAAGGCATATAGCGCATAAAATGCTACAACACATCCTATCAGTTTCAATCCATCCCATACAAAATGATACTTATATTGTCGTTGTGAAATACCCATCATCGCTCCCATCAACATAAACATGAAGAAATGAAACCACTTAAAATATCCCGCTCCATACATATTAAAATCCATTGGAGTATTTATTAACATAAAGTAAACAGCACATGCTATTGCTACTGCCATAAATGCTAATCTTAAGTATTTAAACATATAGCGTTGTATAAAATATAACAACACATAATATAACATTATGCAACTAACAAACCATCCTCCTCCGAATAGAAGTACATTGTTTATATTATTTTGATAACCAAATAGTAAAGAACCAAGTATTGCCCATGCAAAAATAGTAGGATAAATACGGTTAATGCGTCGTTTATACCAATTATCAAATCGCCCCATTCTACCCAAGAATAGAGTGAAACCAGAACAAAAGAAAAAAAGAGCATCACCAATTGCACCACCAGTAGCTAATGCACCAAACTTTGGATAAAGTATATCCATATGCGAGTTAGTAATAATCAGTGCAGCAAAACATTTCAAAATATCAATACTAATATTTCTTTGCTTCATTTTCGCCAACTCTATTTAAAGAAAAAACGACAATATTTTTTCAGAATCACACCTATACCTGCCGTAGTAAAACACACAATTGCACCAACTACAAAGGCAATAATATCATTATTTGAAATATGAACCTTATCATATAACATTCGTATTATAGGCCAATGCATACACAAAATAAAAAGAGAATAACCTCCAAGAAATGATAAACTTTTACGTAATATAAGAATTGACTCTACAATACAACTAATAGACAAAATAAAAGCAATACCCGAAAAAGAAGCTAGTAGATATAACAATATATTATCTGGAAGTTTTATCCAACGGATTCCTATATGTACAGGTATCACCCAAATAAAGAGTGCACATAACAATATCGAAAGTAAACAAATTACATATCGGTATTTTCTAAAAAAAGGTTCTATTTTTAAATAATAATTCCCTGCAAGCAAGATAGGGAGCGAAATACCAGCTTTGGTAATATCTGTATAGTCATCTATTCCATTCAGTCCTAAATAATAGCAAACACCAAAAATTACCCACAACATACAAAAACGCACATATTGAGGCAGTTCATTAAGTAATAAGAACATAATATTTAATGTAAATAATGCTATTAGAAACCAAAGAGGCCCATTATCAAACGAGTCGGGATCATAAAGATGAATTCCGTCAATAGTATTTCTACCCAACATTAATACAGCGATAGAACTGATAACTGCAAAAAACAGGTAAGGATATATCAAAGCTTTCACTTTCTTATATAAACTATTTTCTACTGTATACGAAGATTTTATAAAAACTCCACTCAAAAAGAAAAAGACCTGTACATAGAAGAAATCAAAGAGATATGAGTAACCAAAAGGAGTGTGACTCAATACAATCAGCACAATACTTAGCCCTCTTGCTATATCCAAAGATATATTACGTTTCATACTATGATTCAAATATTAACTTTTAATCCTATCATTTTAAGAACTCTCATTCCACCCAATAATAAATAAGTCAAACGATATTTCAACATTACAATAGGCAAACGCAATTTTAAAGGCAAGTGGGACACATCTATTTCTTTAATTCCAACTCTAACATCCTCCATATTCATATATCGTTTCAATTCTTTCCTAGAAGAGAAGAAAGATATATCAGATAAACGCATTATCAATTCTAAAGCACTAAACACAATAGTACCAATATAATATGAAAAAATATCTATATTTTTCTCTTTTAAATAAAGATTTCGTAAGATAGCCCTCTGCTCAATACCTATTATTTTATCTTCCACTAGCCCCTTAACATTATTTAAAGACGAAGTCAATAAGCCCTTTTCTTTAATCACATAATTATACAACACATCATCCATCAGCGCTATCGTTTTAGCATAACAAAAGAATCTAGCATTAAACAATTTATCTTCTATTAATTTAATTCCCTTTGGAAACAATATTTTATTATCTATTAGAACAGATCTCTTATATAAAAATCGCCATACTCCAGAGAATTCTTTACTACTCCACAGATGATTCAAGTCTACAAAACTATTTATATTATCTTGAGTTATACCTAAAAAGCGAGGAAGATAGTTATGTATTATTTCGTCATTTGTCTGATATACGTATGGTGATTCAGCTTTGTCATAATGTATACCTCCTTGATCTTCATAAATAGTTTGGAAACCAAAATGTACTGCATCATAATTACCCTCTTTTGCTTTTAAATAAACTTTGGATAACATTCCTTGATTTATATAATCATCAGGATCAAAGAAATACACATACTCTCCTTGAGCTATCTTTAAACCTTCATTCCGAGCTTGAGATAATCCTTGATTCTTAAAAGACAATATTTTGATATAACCTTTCTCTGTATATCCTAAATCATCACATTTTTGCAATAAATTATCTGTACTACCATCATTTATGATTATAATCTCATAATCTTTAAAATCTTGTATCAGTATGCTATCAATAGCTCTATATATTGTGACACATTATAACATGGCAAAATTATGCTAACAGCGTATTTATTTGTATTCATATGTATTCCTCTTTATTCTAAAAGATGAAGTCTCATCCACGTTTTTCCAATAACCTATATATCCAAAATACGAGTTTATGAAATATATAATTAGAAAATGAAATACCAACCCATTCATTCAGTAAACTGTACTGATAGAAATTACCTTTCAACCTTATTAAAAAATTAGATATTTTACCATCTTCTTTTTTTTCAATAGAATTAAAGCTTTTCAAACCAACAACTTGTTGTCTGTGTTGTCTATAAAGAATTGTACTTTTCTTTAAATTACAAACTACCCCCCCATTTTAAGAGTCATTAACACTACCCACCAGTCATGCATATAGATTCTATCATCAAAAGGAAGTGCTACCGCTTTTGCCTTATCGTTTAGCATAATCGTATTGCCACATATTCGATAAGATACAATAAACCAATTCAATTTATCTAACCAATCAGGATAAAGTTTGTCATATTTATACCGCGATCCCTTCACAACGAAACCATCTTCATCTGCAATAGCCAAATCCGTATGAACTAAAATGGGTGTAGTAGGATTAACACTTTCCATTTCAAGCATCTTTAAGTAAGTAGATTCTATTTTATGAGGTAACCATATATCATCCTGATCAGAAAACATATAATATTCAGAATGAATATTTTCCAATAGCCAAATAAAACTTTTCTTTGCTCCCCTATGCTTAATTTCATCATCAACCAACATAATACGACTATCTTTTTTACAATATTCACGCACTATTTCTACAGTAGAATCAGAAGAGCCATCATCCCTTATGTATAGTGTCCAGTCCTCAAAAGACTGCCCCATAATAGATTCTATCTGATAATTTAAATAACACTCTCCGTTATAAGTAGCCATTAATATTGCAATCCTCGATTTATTGTACATATCTTTGATTATTTAAAATTTGCATGACAAATATGATATTTCTTCTCTTCTTCCGTTTCAAACCTATCACGAATCTTCCTTGCTGGTACTCCACCCCATATCTCACAAGACGGTATATCTTTCGTTACCACCGATCCGGCAGCTACAATACTCCCTCTGCCTATTGTAACCCCACTCATAATGATAGCGGCAGTACCAATCCACACATCATCCTCAATAATAGTAATACCATTATCTCCACGCTCACCACTCCATATTGTTTTGCCCGGAATAGAAAATGTATGGTCTTGGCGCCCCACAAAACATACACGACCTGCCATCAAAATATTATTCCCAAAATACACATTGGAAGCTACATTGCAGTAATCACCGAATTGCACATTATGTCCTATCCGTACATCCATATTCTGTGCAAAGCCCGTGCCTTTCATTACTCGTACAAAACCCTCATATTTCACCCATGGATAACGTATATGAAACATATACCACGTACGTAGCTGATTGAAAATATAGCGCAATATAAAGTTTAGTTTGCTTGCCCCATTAGGCATATTACTACAATCAATCTTCATCGCTTATATACTTTTTCACAAGCCTCAAAGATGCGGGCCGCCGCCTTATCAGGCGTATAATTACTTTCTATTTCAATCGCCTTTTGTCCCATAGCCGACAAATCAGCTTGATGAAATTTTGCTAATATATCTATAATGGATTCAGGCTTCAAAGGATCGAACTTATACCCATTCACCCCATCTTGCACCAGTTCATAATGACCACCATTATAAATAGAACAAGCCACAGGTTTGCCACATGCCATTGCCTCCGGTATCACCAAACACCAATTATCCTCAAGCGTAGGCATGATAAATACATCACAAAGTGCATAGTATTTATAGAGTTCATCGTAATTGATGCCACCCATGATATGAATAGAATTATCTCCCGCATACAGATCTTTTAGAGGCTTTTCTAAAATCCCTTTACCTATTACCAATAAGTTATCGTTGGGATATTCTGCAATATGCTGCCCCCATACCACAAGCAGTTCTTTTATGCCTTTGCGTTCCACCATTTGACCAACGAAAAGAAAAGTTAACCCATTCTTTAAGTTTAACTCTTTACGTAAAGCGTCTTTGTCTGCACTAGTTACTTTTTCCACTGCCTGTGATAAGCCAAAACTATCCGCACACATACAACCTTTTACTTTCGGAGTTCTCTTAAAGTGCAAGCCCTCATTCAAATATTCTTCTGTAAGCGTACCATTAATTAGAAAATAATCCACAGGTATACCTACCAATCGGCGATACATCGACCGCCATGTAGGGGAGTTACGTTCCACGTAAGCTGTGCGTTCATAGAACATACAAAGTTTTTTTCGATGTGTCACCGCATAGCGAATACCAGCGGGAGCCCATCCCCCAAAGCCTTCAGTAATAATCACATCTGCCTCCACAGATTTCACAGCCTTATACAAACCTGGTTGCTTCTTTATTACTAACGCACTATTGGCAAAGTCCGACTCATCACTCCCCATTGTCATACGTTGTTCACCACTCATCACAATAGCATGATTACCCAATACCGCTTTCAACTTCCCTCTTACTAGTTCTGAAGTATTCTCTTCTGAACAAATCAAGTAGAAATTACCACTACAAAGCCTATTTAAGTTTTCATATACCGGTACCCGGTAATTACCGAACCACGGTGAAATCCACAATATTTTCATTTTGTTATATTATGAGTTTTCAAGAACCCAACCATAAAAAGTATACATTCCATCATTCGTATATTCATTTAGTCTCCCCTTCCAAGTAAGTTTGTGTAAATTCACTTTAGAAACAATCTCATTATAAATATTTTCATCATAGGCCTGATTCAACAAAAAGTAGATGGAATGTGCATCTTTATCCGAGTTCAAAGCTGGTAAAGCATCAATCATCTTTCTAACATTAGGATATAAATCATAAGCCAAACTCAAACAATAATCAGTAAAAAAATAATCTATAATAAATTTATTATTTTTCCAATATTCGGAAAGCATCTCTTTCATATATCCAAACATCACATTATGTTTAGCTGCTCCTAAATAGTATATATTCCATTTCCCTCTATTTGGTACAGAGTCCAATTTATTCGTCCTTACACTCACAAAAGATGCGTTTTGTGGAACATAAAGCGGAGCTGTGAGCATGCAAGTAGCATCTAGCCAAATTCCTCCATGTTCATACACCAAAGCCATACGCACATAATCAGAAAAGTGAATAAAAGACATTCCTTGCATCATATCACCAACATTTTGTTTTAATCTATCTTTGATATGTTGAGGGATGATTAAATATTCATCAATATTATGTTGGGAAACTACTCTTACCGGATGTGCACCTGCATACTTTCTTACAGAATTCAAACAACTCTTTACTACAGGAGGCATTTCATTCTCTCCTTGCCACCAAAAAATCCATATAGGCAGATTATCAGTAAGAGGAGAAAGTTCTAGACTTGTCAATTCTGCATATTCATGAACCACCCGTTTGCAAGTATGTTTTGCATAATGCTTTACTGCCACATCATGCATCTTTCTAAAGAATAAAGCAACTCTTGTAGAAGGGAATAATCTAAGTGATAAAACAAATAGAGTATAAGCCAACCCATGAAATAAACCAAAGCTATACACTTTCTTGATTTTACCTCCAGAGCACTTTACAATATTCGACAATTCATTATACGTACTCGTATGAATATATTTCCATCCATCTCTATACCCTTCCATGTAAGTTTTAAAATAGCGTATATCCCATCTGATTACTCCTTTGAGCAGAGCGAAAAGAGAAGTAAAGAATATGCGTCGGACAATACACAGTATAGATAGCCATTTCTTATCCCTACATTTATAAATGAACCGATGCCAAAAGATTAAACCATTACGAGCCGAAGCATATATATTATTCAATTTTTTATTGTCATCCATTAGCGAAGAACCAGCATCAAGATGGACAAACTCCACTTCACGATTCATAGCAATCACATTACCCTTCAAATAAAGTTTATAGAACATCACCATATCTTCTGGTAATGCATACTTGGCATCTTGCAACCATAACTCTTCTTCAAAATGCAACTCTTTCAAGGCTTTTGTACGTCCGAACACACACGTACCATGACCACTTTGACTATAATACTGTTTATTATCTTCTACCGCACTATTCACTATAAATCCACCAGTACGCCATACTTTCACCATGAATGAATCTTTCAAACGTTTTCTAATAGAAACTCCCAATAGCCAATCTTTTATTTTATTAATTAGTGTATATCTACCCCCCCCCGAAATGTTTATTTCTTTTACCAGCGGAGAAACAAAATCCGCTTTACACTTTTCCATAGTATCAAATAAAGAAGCCACAAAATTGGAGGAAAACTCTACATCATCGTCTAAGGCTAAAGTATATTCTGAAGAAGACTCATCAAAACACGCAACACGCTGATTGACCATACCCTTATCTACAAACACAAAACGTTCATACCCCAATTGCTCTTTAGGGCATTCATAACCATTAGCCAAAACAATAATTACTTCTTTAGGCTGAATGCTTTGTGTGGCAATACTATCCAATGTGCGTTGATATTTATCTTCGGCTGTTCCCAACGTACGAATAGTCACGCTATAATCTCTGTTAATCATATTTACTTATTCTTATAATCCTCTACCACTTCCTTATAATAAGCAATCTGCTGCTTTATAATCATATCCAAGCTGAAAGCATTTTTGATACGCTGCTTAGCGCTCAATGAGACATTGGCCTTCTCTCCTTCCGATAAATTAAATATCTGCCTTATTTTATCGGCTAAACATCGAGGATTACGAGGTTCTATCAGAAATCCACTTTTACCATCCTCAATAATTTCACTCATACCGCCCGAACTACTACCTAATACTATTCCTCCGCAAAGCATCGCTTCAATACATACCATAGGCATATTTTCCCACCATGAAGGAAAACAAATTACATCAGCGGTAGTATATCTTTCCATCAACTCCTCACGTTGTACCCTACCTACTAAATTAAACCAAGGTTCATCTCCATACTTAGCTTGTAATTGTTCCGCAAAAATTCCAGTTTTTCCCACTAGACTTAAACGAAACTGGCAAGAAGCATTCTCTTGATGAAGTATTCGGCAAGCTTCCGCTAAATCGCCACATCCTTTCCAATCACAAATAGTACCAGCAAAAAGAATCTCTTTCACTTCACGGTATTCTTCTTTTCTCTGAAAGCCCTTCCACGCATTCATATCAATAGGATTATAAATCACCCGCGCTCTGTCTTTCATTACTCCGGCATACTGCTCTGCCCATATTTTGAGCGAAGTACTACATGATGACAAATAGGCAGCTTTTTTCATCTCTTGGAACTCCTTTTTTCCTTGCCAGTAGTAATGCCAATTATTTTTTGAGAAAGATTGAAGAGAAAATCTATAATGATCGAGTAACATTGGTGTATGCAATCGTACCACCACGGGAATATTCAGTTGATGTAAGAAATACCCTTCTGCTCCATATTCAGGCACTTCTATTATATCCACATCACCTAACGTACTTATAGCTAGCACAATGCGCTTACGATAACTATAAAAACGATATAGAGGACGAAATTTCTTCCATAAAGAAGGCTTCTCGACTTCAGGAATAAGAAAATCCCCCCCTCTAAGACGTATTACGCATATACCTTCATCATCATACATTGATTCTTGACATGTATTATCCGATGCGCAAATCACTGTAATTTGATGTCCAACTGCATGTAAACCATGTACAACTTCTTTTATGTACGAAGCTATTCCGCCACCTCTTAATGAAGGTGGATATTCACGACAGACAAAACAAATATGCATATCTACTATACCGTATAATAATTACCAAATAACAGAAAAATCGGACTCTTAATAATAATATCCACTAGAGGAGCATAATCCCAAACAATTAGTTCGAACTGATAGTAAAACCACAAAATCATCACTACTGCAATCACTTTAAGCAACATATCCCTATTTCTGATATTATCAAAAGCAAAAGGATAAATAAAAGGCATGAAGGCAAATAACATCATAAAATAACGATATTGCGCTAATGGCTGTCTATACATTGCTACTATAGTAAGCAATAATAAAAGAGTAATATTCAGAATAAAGGCACTACTATCAGATAATGTTTTACGTTCTAGCCATAGTTTGCGGAATGCAATTAATGCCATAGGAAGAGCTATTATAAAAACTTGAGCCCATACAAGGCCAAACTCCGTATCATTAAGAGTTTCACTGGTCGCCAAGCGAGATACACCATATGTCAAAGCAGAACTAGTATCTGTTGCTATACCTGATGCCAATCTAGGAGCTATAATAATTAGTATAGCAAAAGCTGCTCCAATAAAAAACAAGCCCTTTTTCGTTAGTCTGCGATGTAGAGGTTTGAAAATAAAGAAAGGTACAAAGAGCAACGTTGCAGCATGAGTAAACACTGCACAAACAGCCATAATCCAATCCTTCTTTCGCATTTTACCATAATAGGCATAATTTCCTAAAACGTACATCATAATACACTGGGCAAGAAATTGCTTTTGAATTTGCAAGGTATATTGAAAAAAAAGATAAAAAAACGATAATGTAAAAATCCCGGCTATTATAGGTATATGCGGTTTCTTCATTGATAAACAAAATCTGCGTAATCCCCAAAAAACAAGCAAGTAGTCCATAAAAGTCAACAACGCTGCATACAGAGGATAATAACCAAAGGTAAGATAATATCCCAAATAGTTATATATACCATTCATAAACTCTCCTGAAACTTGCATTCTAGACGAATCTTTAAAATAGTCTATTCCATAGATGTAAACCAATGATTTCCAGAACCCCACATCTGGAACATTCATATAAGCAACATAATATTGCCATTGATCTCCCCCCATACGTTTCGTGGCATTAATAGCTGCAAAATAACCTGCAATAGCAAAGAAACACAGATAATAATCAGATTTAGTCGCATGGGATTTAGTGACCATATAAACTATTATGGTGGGAATAGCAATAAAAGGAGGTGCAATCAAGAATAATATGAAATATCCAATGATATAACCCCAGTTTGTTTTGGAGTCTTTATTTGGGAATTGATGGATCATTATATCTACCTCTATTACATTAATCGATTTAATATCCTTTTAAGAAGAAAAAGACTCCTCCATAACTTAAAACCTTTATCCCCCAACAAAGAGATACATTTCCACTCCATCATAACCGGCCTATTTGTACATTGACATATAATAGTATCTAGATCACCATCAAGAACATTCATATTAGACTTCTCCAAATAAAGATGAATGGCAAGGCTTTCTGCAACAGCCTTAAAGGAAGTCCTCAAATTATTAGTTATGTTTTCAGACATTTGAATAATTTCAGTAAACACTAGTTTCACATCCTCATAATTTTTAATTGAAAACTTAGCAGTCACCGCTTCACTATATTTCCTATACCCATACACCTTGATTGGAATATAAAAGTTTTTCTTGCTATATAATAAACTTTTCAATATAAATAGTGTATCCTCATTATAAGTACAATCAGGTAAAAATGAAATATGATGAGATTTAATAAGCGAGGATTTAAAAATATTGAGACACATATAGTACTCATTTAATAAAATTTTGTTCATGAAAGTAGCCGCGTCCAATTCACAACCAACATATTTCTTACGCCTTCTTATATTGTAATTGGGATACAGTTCATTTCCTTCTTCATCTATAGTTTGATGCTCAAATCTCAATAAATCGGCATTTGTTGTTCGGAGCATTGTAGCTATTTTATCTAGTGTGTTAGGATATATTATGTCATCCGCATCCAAGAACATGATATAAATCCCTCTACTGACTTCCAACCCCTTATTACGTGTTGTAGCAACACCTTCATTGCACTTATCTATAAAAACTATACGCTGGTCATTAGAAGCATATCGCTGTGCTATCTCCGCACTTTCATCAGTTGATCCATCATTGATCAGAATAATTTCATAATTAGTATACCGCTGATTCAGAATACTATCCAATGTTATCGATAAAAATTGAGCAACATTATATACTGGTACTATAATTGAAATAAAAGGAATACTCATCACTTTTTCAGATACTTTTTTAGTGCAGCGAGATGTAAAAGATACTTAATCCACGGATATAAATAGAGCCTAGGATTTATTAACAACGAAACAAGAATCTTTATCGATGAATATTTGAGATCAATGCCAAAAGGATGCAAATCAAGCCCTGACAAATACAAACTATTTTTACGATTCAATTTTATAGTATTTATCGCATTCGAGTTATGTAGTATTTCGAGCCACAGCGGCTTTTCTGAAATATGAATTACAGGCATAAATTTCTCTACAAAGAAATGATCCCAATAAAATACAGTCCGCAAGGGTTTATCCAGCTTTTCGAGCATCGATGTAAAATGATTGTTAGGATAATAAAAGCGTTGAGCTATACACGTATTATTAAAATACTGTATCCCCATATCAAAACTTAAAATATGATCAACCGTATCAATTGTTGCATACTTCTTTACAGCCTCTACCATATCACACTCAAAACAATCATCGTTATCAATACGGGTTGTTATCACATATTCTACAGAATCTTCACAATACGAACGAATCAGCAAATTGTAGTATTCAGCCAACCATACTCGCCCCATCATTACACCATAATCATTCTCATTAACAGGAGCAATCTCATTAGCGTATATCACATAAGACGATTCAATTGCTAAATTGGCTATATAATTCATATCAACATAAATTGGCTTAAAATTTTTGCACAACTTCTGTAATTGTTCATTCCGATGTACAAAAGATTTAGGCGTTCTTTTATCAAAAAATACCAACCATATAAAATCTTTATTTTTTTGATTACACATTGAAGAGAAACATGTATTCTCAAATATAGAATAACGTTCATTCAAATAGGAATCAGAAAATAGAAAGTCTACACTATCTTTACGAATGAAAGGTATATTGAAACGAGTTAAGATAAAATGTTTAAAGTCATTCATTGCTAGCCTTGTTTTAGCTTCAGTGTTCATACTTATCTAGTTATACTATTGCTACAGTTTAGTATTTAATTATTTTAAACATTACCCCCCCCAATTTAGCAGCATTTAACGAAAAACCGGGCGTAAACATACGCTCTTTTTTGCATACATAAATAAAACTACTCCGTGCTAACATCAACATATCAAGAAACTCTTTACTATAATCTGTTTTTACTAATGTACACTGTTTATCAATATGCACTATTTCACCGGAAACAGTAAATACATACGATTTTTCACTAGCGGCTTTGATAAAGTCTTTACTATCAGAAGTCACAAATATCATTTGCTCACCATTATTTTCTTCATAAACCTTATCTATAAGATGCAAACTATCCTCAATGTATTGTTTTCGTTCTGCCACTGATAATACTTCTCCACCAGACGCATCCTCAAAATCACCTAATAATTGCCTAAATCTAAAAGCCATTGAAAGATATGGAGAATAATTATGTACCTTGCTATAAAAAGAAATCTTTTCTTGGAGTCCTTCGGAAGGAACAAAAAGTTCTTTAAATAATTCGGCATATTCCTTATCATCTACAAAGTGAGCATTAGTATAAAAATGAAACTGTTTTATATGTGGATGGGAATCTATAATCTCATTCATCTTTTGATATTGAAACTCTGCTTCTTTTGCTTCAGATAAAGAATATTGCTTATAATAACTGCCCAAAGTAACAGGGAAAGAATTACCCATAAAATAAGATATTTCATCTTGATCTATTTTCCAATCATATTCATTGCAAGTTAAGTATTCATGAATATCAAAAGGAGATTTCCAATAAATTCTAAAATCCATTCCTCTTTCTTTTGCAAACTTATACAGATTAATACATCCACGCAATCTATCCGCCAAACCACCATGTGGGAAACGACCATCTACCATCATAATCAGACAAGGAGCAGAAAACTCACCAACTACTTTGCATGTTCTAGTGTAATAATTACCTACATGACTACGAAGAGACTCATTATCCTCCCAAAACATATACGCTAGTTTCGAACAAAACATTTTTCGTATTTTCCTCTTTAAACGATAAAATATACTATTCATCTGAAAAGTTTTAAGAATTTGTATTTCAAATGTTTTTTTACAATGAAAAAAGGGGTTTTATATATATATTTAAAAAACTGTATAAAAAACAATGGATAGCTAATTTTGCGAAGATCTAATAAATACCCCCATATTTCATTATAATATTTGATTTTTCCATGATTCCTTAAGAAAGTATTAACTTTATATCCTACCTTCAAACGAGCTAACAGCCTCTCTTTATCAAGAGAATATTGCAAAGATCCCTGTCTAATTGTTCTTGTATATACTATTTCTTTAGAAATTTCTATTTTTCGCGCATAAAATCCAACTTGTACACTATACCATACATCATTTGAAGCAGGTGTCTCATCAAACATGATATGATACTGATTTATTAACGACATCTTCACCATTTTTGTCCATGGAGGTTGAGACTTGTATCTTAAAGGATCAAATTCATTTTCATGATTACACTCTTTAGCTAATTCCGCCACTTTTAAATCTTGATTTTGTGGAATGAATGTATCACAATCAATCGTATTATTAGTAATAAAAACTACATCTGCAGTAGAATCTTTATATTTATCCAAAAAGACATTCAATTCTGGTGTAAAAAAATCATCAGCATCTGCAAATAAAACCCATTTACTCTGTACTTGTTTTAAACCTACATTACGAGCATAACCTGCTCCATATCCTTCTTTCGTAAATATAACCTCCACTAAAGGATTATCAAGACCCGGGAAATGGCTAAAATCCACTTGACAAGAATCACTATTGTCATCAACTACTACGATATGCACATCTTCCCTTTGAGGGATAGAGTCAATACACCGCTGTAATAAAGAGGGAATATTTTTATGAGGAATAATGAAAGTAAAATTACAAAGATGCATAAAATAGTTATCTAATTAAACAGTTTCCACAAATCAAAATAATCAAAAACAGCGTACACAGCCTTATCATTCAGATTTTTTTCTATATTATCCTTACACAATGCACTAGTTTGCACTTCCCTTATACCAGTATGGAAGCGCATTACAGGCTTATTTAATTTTATTTGCCTGCAATTTGTACCTTGCTTTAAAGACATTGCTTTCAACCAAATATCATCGGCAGTAGGAGCTAATTTCATAAATAAAGTCTCGTCAGTCACTTCTTCAGCCAAAGAATGAGGAGGATATAAGATACCTCCAATTCCTGTAGGAAAATTCTTAATATTACATTCTAATGCCGTCAAATGCTCATCATACCAAGTTACATAAGGTTTTATGTTTCCATTTTTATCAAAAGCCATCTTACTACCACTCATAAACCAAATATATTCAGGTTCCTGTAAATAAGCATTAATCAAATATTCTAAAGTTTCATGTCCATACAGCACATCATCATCTATTGTTATAATTACATCTTCCGGATATTTCCGGAGAGTAGGAATAATCTTCTTATACGAACGGTAATCCGGACAATAAGCTATTTCCACCCCCCTACTTCTCAAATCTTTCAATGACTGTGGCAAATTTTCATCATTATATTCTTGTTCAGAAAGCCATAGTATTATTCTGTTAGGTTGTACGGATTGCATCAAAATGCTATATATTACATAGCATACAGAATATACTCTATCACCATAAGAAGTTAAAGATACCGTCACAGTATGCGTATAGCCTTGGCTATCTACAAAAGGATGCAAATTTACCCCCCCAATTTGTTAATATTTGCAAACACATCAAGTTTTAAGAATCTAAGTTTATATGAAACAATATCATCTATTATTTCATCAATATACAGCATATTAGAGAATACTCTTTTCAGTTTTGATAACCACATACTCATCTGTTTTTTATGTAAACTATAATTTTATGAATTTTAAAAAGCAAAAGCCCCAACCACATGTTATAATAGCACAATCTAAACTTTCTTATATTCTTTATTTCAGGCAAATAAGAAACTGTCTTATTATATTCAGAGATAAAGAAACTTGCTCTTTCCTTCACCGATATATCTGTTGTAAAATCATTCATATAAGATTCATACAACCTTTTTACTTGAGCATAAACATTAAGTAAAGGCACATCGTGCAATATACAATAAGATAATATATTGTTAGCAGAAAGCAACCGACTCTTAATCCATGCTTCCGAGTGTTTCTTATGTGAAGCAGAATATATATTTGTACAATTATAATTATAAACTATCAAATTGAAAGATTGCACTACGCGGGCTTGACACAATGCTTTTATATTGAAGTTTTGATCTTCTGTACAAATCACACCTTCAGGGAAATTTATATCATTATTTATCAATAGAGTACGTCGAAACACATAATTCCAACTTGCCAATTTAAATGATGCAGAATTTAAAATCTCTATTGGTGCACACACCCTATCCTGTTCACGATGCTCTATAATCTTATCCTGCAGAATTGTATTATAACCAAATGTACAAATATCAATAGCTTCATCAAGCTGCTTCAAATTCGTAATAAGAAATTCCATATCACGTTTATTTAACCAATCATCAGCATCCATAAATAAAACCCATTCATTATGGGCCCTCAAAAGCCCTTCATTGCGTGCTGCACTAACACCTTGATTATCCTGTGAGAAAATAAATATATTAGAATAGCAATTAGCCATCTGGTTACAAATGGCTAAAGTATCATCTGTACTACCATCATTTATAATAATAATCTCCGTCTCCGAACCTAACAGATTCAGACAACTATCTATACAAGTGGTTATAAATGAAGCCGCATTGTATGCCGCAATAATGATGGAAATCATAAATATTAGCTCTTTTTTAAAAGATTTCTATATTCTTGTTTTACAGGAAATGGAGCAACGTCTAGCAAATCTTGTTGAATTTCAACAAGAGATTTATGAGGTAATGCAATGGACGAATATCTTTCAAAAAAGTTCAAACAGCTAGACAAATCTGAAAGGATATTCTCTATATCAGTAAAGCCTTCATAAATAGGTATATTTACCGAGCTAAAATAATCATAGAACTTTATACCATCTGTATGAATGTAACCTTTTTGAATCCAAATACACGGAATATGATAGGCGTGCGCTACGATAATTCCATGAATAGATGAGGATAAAACATATTGGCAACTATTGATTTCGTCTATAACTTTTTCCACCTCAAAGGTTCGCAAATCTATCACCGTATACTTAAGACCATATTGTTTTATAAAGTAATCAACTTCGCTGAAATGCGGGACAATACCTATTTGAATATTTTTAACATTTTTTTTTGGGGGGGGGTAGGTTCATAAACCAGTGGCAATAGTAAAGCGGGATCACCAAAAACACAACATCCTGAATAACCCATCGATATAATCTTATTATTGGTATATTCCCCTCTTACAGCACAAGCTATTCCACCATGAAATGTTTGGTCAGTATTCATAAAACCACTCCCCCAAATATGTGACTTATGATTTCCCAAATTAATCACAGAACCTATACCTATAATATTATGTTCCCAAGAGAACAACATATCTTTCAGCGCTTTTCGGTTATTACAGATGAGATATTTTAAGATTTCTTTTATTGACCTTCTAACGCTCACCGAACCTCGTTTATATTGTATAGGCAATCCACTCAATTTATTAATGATATAAGGACTTAATTGATCCCCAAAATTCGGTTTATTCCAATATACAAGATTGATTCTTTTATTCATTCTATTTATCTTTTATAATTTATCACATTCCTGATTTTCGCTCTAACAAACAATCGTTCTTCATGATTTATCCCAATGAAGTATACTACAGAAACAACAGATAGCACAGAAGACACACATACTATAAAAAAACGGAAAAATGGTGGTTCTATAATATAGAATAAATATATTGGCAATACAGAAGATAAAATTCCAACGCCCATACATCGAATGATAACATCTACAAAATAATGCTTGGGAGATAAACCAATAAAAGGTTTAAGCATAAAGACTCGAATTATTAATGAGAGAAATAAAATAAGCAAATTTACTATAAAGACAGAATAAGCAGGTGCTCCAAACTTCAAAAAAAGATAAGACAAAGGAAGAATACATAATAATAGAGGACAGATTACCAGCTGCAATTTTTTAACATTACCAGTTGCTAAAGCAGACACTAGAAGGGGATTAGTTGTGGTCTCTATATAAGTCGTAAACAACATGATCCTCAAAAATACAACAGTATTCTCCGGTACATTTACAAGCCACCAGTTCAATATCAGTTGTGCTTCAACAAGTACAGGCAAAGACAACAATAAAAGTAAATATAATGAAAATTTTGATTCAGCAAAAATCAGTTTTTGCATATACTCATAATTCCCAACTGCGTAATTTTTTGTTATTTGTGGGTGAATGGCTGTTTGAAAATTGGATGCAAAATTAGAAATAATACCTTGCACTCGGATCGCAATTCCTCTGGCAGCATTCACCGATGGACCAAAAAACATATTTATCAGCAAGTTTAAACCTTGCGTATAACAGACAAAAGCGAAATTACCAGTCATGTTCCAACCTGCAAAGCCACACATTTCCACAAATAGCTTTTTATTCCATGTTAAACTATATTTTGCCTCTTCAAAATGTACCTGACAATATAGGATATAAATGAGTTGATTGACTATCTGCGTAATAAACAGCAATAATGCATAAAGCAATAATTTATCCCAAGGCAAATAAATGACAATATACACAATCAGCAATTTAAAGACTACATCCGAAATACTAATATAAGCAAAAGCATTCATCTTCTCATGTGAAATAATAGAAGAATTGTAAGGCACACTCATTATAGACAACATCGTAGTTATTATAGAAAGCTGATATAAGATAAATGCTGTATCCATCCTCTCTGCTGGTATAATCATCTTATGGTAAAAAAACCATAAGCCAAAAGTTTCTGCCAAGAGTAAAATAATAAAAGCTAATATGGCATGAATAGTAACAGCAAAGCTAAAAGTTGCCTTCAATTCTTGGGAATTTCCTTTTGCCAAACTCACAGTCAAGAAACGAGAAGTAGAACTATTCATAGAGCCATTAATGAATGTAAACATCACTACAATACCACCAACTACATTATAGATACCAAAATCGGTTTCTCCTAAAGCATTCAGAATTAGTCTTGACGTAAATAGGCTAACTCCCATATTTACGAACATCCTAAGATAGAGCATCAAAGAATTTTTAACTAGCAGTTTATTATTTGATACAGTAGATTGATTCATGAACGCAGATAAAAATTCAGCAATATTAAATAGTTACACACTTTTTCGACAACAATTTATACATATGAATAATATAAGTAGCAACTACAATTGTACACACAAATACAATAATAGGACATAGGAATCTTATCATTAATGAAGAAGAAAAATCTATATAGAAAGACAATATTCTAAGAATGAAAATATGTAGAATATAAATAAATGCAGAATACTCCCTTCCTATTATTGCGACAACACTTCCTTTGCCAAAATAAGGATATTGTAATGCCAAAATAAAAAGAATTCCACTCATCAATATTATAAAAACATAATGATCACGAATAGGATCCATACCTACTATTTCATACAATTTATATTCACCCAACAGGCCGATAATAGCAGCAGAAATAAAGTAAACTATTTTTACCCCCCCCAGTTTATATATTAACATTTCTTTATACTCAAATATTATACGCCCCAAAAGGATATAAGGAACGCCCATAAATGCCCAATTACGATACCATGAATAAGGCCACCCTTTGCATCCTACATATAATCCAATAAGAAAAAGAATAGGAATCACCCATTTAACTTTGATTTTCAATTTATCTATAACATAAATAGCTATAAATGAATAAATCATAGCATATAGATACCATAAATGCCCAATGCCTGGAGTGTCATTTATAAGCACCCAATTCAGTATCGATATAGAATTAAAAGTGTCCATAAACCATTGATAGAACATATTATTTTTTAGAGCCATACAGCCATAGTATATCCAATAAAACAGAGAAGATGCAATAGCCAACAAAAAGATCTTTTTCAGTTGCACTCCATATTTTCCTTTTTCTACAATAGATGTGTAATAATAACCCGTGATTAAGAAAAACAAAGGAACAGCCAGTCGTGCAATTACATTCAATAACGGACACACAGTCGCAGGAATAGTATGCAATTGCACCACAAAAAATGCCGCAAAACATTTCACAACATCAAAACTGTCTTTTCTACTATTCTTCTCCATACCGTAACACCCACTATCATTAGTATTCCTTGAAAACGTATAATGCCAGAAATACTGTTAATCCACTATTATTTTACTCTATTTCTCTCCAATCCGTGTATAACTAAATCCCATTTCTTCCAGCTCCACACGATTCCAAATGTTACGTCCATCTACGATATACTTATCAGTCATCACCTTCTGAATCACGTTCCAAGTAGGCAGGCGGAATTGTCGCCATTCGGTCATCAGCAGCAACGCATCAGCACCATCGGCACAGTCATAGAGATTTTCAGTATAAGTCACAACATTGCCGATACGACGTTTACATTCAGGCATAGCGATGGGATCAAACACTTTCACGGTAGCACCATCCTTCAGCAACTTATCAATGACTACTAGAGCTGGAGCTTCACGCATATCATCAGTATCAGGTTTAAAAGCTAAACCTAACATAGCGATAGTTTTACCTTTTACATCACCCATCAAACGGATAAGTTTATCATAAACAATACTCTTCTGACGGTCGTTGACACGTTCCACCGCTTCAATCACCTCCATGTGATAACCGTTGTCGATACCTGTATGCATCAAAGCTTTCACATCTTTCGGAAAGCAGCTACCGCCATATCCGCAACCGGCATAAAGGAATTTTTGCCCGATACGCACATCAGCTCCAATACCTTTGCGTACATGGTCTACGTTAGCCCCTACTCGCTCGCACAAATTAGCTATATCGTTCATAAAGCTGATACGGGTGGCCAGCATGGCGTTAGCAGCATACTTGGTCATTTCAGCACTAGGTATATCCATAAAAATTACACGGAAATTCTGGAGCAAGAAAGGTTGATAGAGCTTGGTCATCACCTCTTCAGCTTTCTTGCTCTCAACGCCAACTACCACCCGGTCAGGACTCATAAAGTCTTTGATAGCGGCACCCTCTTTCAAGAATTCGGGGTTACTGGCTACATCGAAGGGTACATCTGCCCCACGCTTGTCCAACTCCTCTTGAATGACAGCCTTCACTTTTTGAGCAGTACCCACAGGTACAGTAGATTTGGTGACCAGAATGGTATATTTATTGATATTTTGTCCAAACTGGCGGGCTACGGCAAGCACATACTTCAGATCGGCGCTACCATCTTCGTCAGGAGGAGTTCCTACTGCGGAAAAGACGACTTCCACATCATCCAAAACTTCGATCAAATCTGTTGTAAAGTGAAGGCGCCCATAGCCAACGTTGCGTTTTACCAATTCTTCCAATCCTGGTTCATAAATAGGCATTTCACCGGCTTTCAACTTGCTAATCTTATTAGTATCTACGTCAACACAAGTCACAGTGGCACCCATTTCTGCAAAACAAGTACCGGACACCAAGCCAACATAGCCTGTGCCTACAATTGCTATATTCATATATTATCATTATTGAGTACTTACTATTTTAGGTATTTATTCTTCCTTTACTGTATGTTCTCCATAGCCGTATCCATAGCCATAACGTTTACCATAACCATAGTATTTACCATATTTACCGTAACCATAATAATAACCATATTTCTTCTTTTTGAGATCAAGACCATTAATAATGGTACAGATATTGGGAAGTTTATTATCAGCAGCCAACTCATTAATCAAGGTAAACTCTGCTTTTCGGCTATAATCAGCACGACATACATAAACAGACAAGTCAGCAACACGACCTACAAGCAAAGTATCAGTAACCATACCAGCAGGGGCAGTATCCAAAATTACATAGTCAAAGTTCTTTTTCAATGTTTCAATCGCTTTATCTAAACCATCACGAGCCAGTAATTCCGTAGGATTAGGTGGTACTATTCCACCAGGAAGAATATATAAATTCTTACTAACATCCGAAGGCTGAACGAAATCCATTAGATTCTTCTCCGGATTTGACAGATATTGAGTAATTCCTTGCTCCTTTCGGGGGATATTAAAAATTTTATTCAAACCGGGTTTACGAATATCAAGCCCTACAATTACTACCCTCTTTCCTAACAAAGACAGACTAATCGCAAGATTTGAAGAAATAAAAGACTTGCCCTCACCACTAACTGTCGAAGTCACTAAAATTACTTTCTGATCATTCTCAAGCATAAACTGAAGGTTAGTACGGATATGACGGAAAGTCTCACTCATTAAAGTATTTTGATTCTCAAACACAGCAATAGAACCTGCTTTCTCGTTGGTTAACGGTACATCACCGACAATAGGTAACCTTGTTAATTTCTCCACATCACCACGACCTTCAATCTTGAATTTAGTAAGACTGATCAGGAAAATGATACCGACAGGCAAACCTACTCCCAACACTAAAGCAATCATATAAATCATTTTAGGTTTCGGAGATACCGGGCCGCCTTCAGCTACTGGCTCATCTATAATCTTTGCATTATTTGCCGTAGCAGCTAACGTAATAGCATTCTCTTCACGTTTCTGCAAAAGCATCAAATAAAGCCCTGCCTTAATTTCCTGTTGACGTGCAATACTTACATATTGTCTTTCCTGTCCCGGAGCATCACTGATACGACGGGAAAAACGACTAGCTTCACGATCCAAATCAGCCTTGACTATAAGCAAACCCTGTAACGTTCCGTTAATAGCAGCTTTAACATTCGCCTTCATTGCACGAATACTCATATCCAGATTTATAATCATCGGATTGTTTTCAGTTGAAGTACGCAACAAGCGTTTACGTTCGATAACCAATTCATTATAACGTTCTAATTGAGTAGTCAGTCCATTGTCTGTTAAACCAATGTTACTGGGAAGCACCTCATATTCATTCAATGGATTATTGATATATTTCGCAAGGTCACGAACCAAATTAATCTGTGTACCATTCTCAACCCTTTTCTTTTCATATTCAGCATTTCCTGATACAGCCAATTGAGCATCACTGCTTATATCCGTCAAACCGGCATTCCGCTTAAATGTCTCCAGCTTTTCTTCCGTATTGCCCAATTCCTCGTCTATAATTTTAATACGCTCATTGATAAATTCTCTCGTCTTTTCAGCCACTTCATTTTTATCATTGTTTGTATTCCGGTTATACATTTCCATCAGTTTATTGATAAAATCTTGTCCACGCTGAATATTTGTATTGACCAATGAGACTGTGGCAACAGAAGTTGCTTTTGAGGTTGGTGCAATCGTTAATGCCCACTGATATCCCTTTGCCATTCCAAACGGCTGGCTAACTACCGCACTGATGTGCCGAACATCCTTCCGACCTTCGATCTGGCCGTTTAACAACGAATCTCTTAATGTAAATCCAAAGGTTCCTACATTAGTAGGAAATACGGCCGGCAACTTGTCAAATCGCTTATTATATTCATTCAAACCCACTTTCAAATTCACATCCAGCCCACCATCGGAAGACAGTTGCATGTCAATCAAAGCCGTACTCGGAAGTTTGTCCGCTTCCTGGGCAGTCAAATTCACCACAACAGGAGAAGTCTTATACATCTCACGCTTGGGAAATTCATCCTCATCATAATAAGTAATATATAGTTCCAGACTATTGACGACCTCCTTGAGTATGGACTTTGAACGGAGTACTTCTATTTCATTATCAATACTCTGTGCTGAAGTAATGACTCCTCCTAATCCCAAGTTTTCTAAATCTGCCGATCCCGAATTTCCTCCCTTCTTATCATCCTTTATCATGATAGAAGCAGAAACCTGATACACAGGGGTCTGAAAATATAAATATCCCCAAGCACCTATCAAACAAATCAATATAGAAGCCAAAAACCAAGGCCAATGGATTATATATCTGAAAAGAAGTTCCTGATAATTGATTTTCTCCTCATCCTGTTCATTCATATTATTTTCGTACGGGTTTTCTTTCATTGTTGATCAATTATTTTATTAATTTTATCGTAATATACCTATTAATAAATTGGCTATTGACATCAAAATTGAAATGCCAGAGAACCACAGGCCGGTACTAGTTCCAACATCCGAATTCTTCGCCTTAGTCTTATTAGGTGTCACATAAATTATATCATTCTGCTGTAGCTGATAGTAAGGAGACAGTACCGTTTCAGCCTTATTCAAATCCATAGTAATAATTTCCTGCTTGTTATCTTGCCCTGTCCTGATTAATTTCACATTATCACGCACACCATAAATGGTCAAATCACCTGCCATTGCTAGAGCTTCCAAGAGATTAATCTTCTCGTTAGAGACTACAAAGCTGCCTGGTTTATTAACCTCTCCCAATACCGAAATCCGATAATTAACAATACGCACAGTTACAAGCGGTGCCTCTTTCAAATAAACCTTCAACTTATCTATGATTAAATTTTCTATTTCCAGCTTAGTCAATCCACCTACATGAATCTCACCCAATACTGGAAAGTTGATATTCCCCTGATTATCTACCAAATATTGCTGTGGAGCATCAGTACTCGAATTTACCAGATTGAAAGGTGCAGCCAGTTCCGGAGTGGAACAAGACACGGCAATCGTCAACAAATCCTTTGGCATTACCTTCACACCTGTCTGAAGAACACTCTGTTCTGTATCATTCACAAAAGCCGTATCCTGCAAATAAGGTACTTTCTTATATGATTGGCAGGATACCAGCAAAAAAGCAAGTAACGCACCCAAAGTCAATCGTTTCAATTTTCTCATAACCACCTACTCATGTAATTTTACAACTATTGATTTAATTTTTACTCAATTTCCAATTCCTCACCTAATAAGCCTCTTTATCCCCACGGATTACATTATATACAGTCTTATACATGATATATAAGTCCAGAATGAACGTCCAATGCTCGATATACCAGATGTCACGTTGCACACGTCCTTCCATCTGCCAAAGTTCCTTCGTTTCTCCACGAAAACCTGTCACCTGTGCCCAACCTGTAATACCCGGTTTAACAAAATGACGAACCATATATTTATTTATCAAATGGGAATATTCTTCTGTGTGCTTCAACATGTGCGGACGGGGACCCACTAAAGACATATCCCCTTTCAGTACATTAATAAATTGGGGAAGTTCATCCACATTCGTCTTGCGAATCAGATTACCGATACGGGTTTTACGAGGATCACATTCCGTAGCCTGAAGCGTATCACATTGAGCATTCACCCGCATCGAACGGAACTTATAGCACCAAAATTCACGACCATCTTCACCACTTCGTTTCTGTTTGAAAAAGACAGGTCCAGGAGAACTTATCTTTATAGCCAGTCCCACAATGATGTATATAATCGGGAAAAGAGTACAAAGGAATAGTAGCGAGCAAACAATATCAAAGCTACGTTTCACAATACGATTTTCCAATAACTCAAGTGGCTCACGACGGATAGAAAGTACCGGGACATTACCTAACATTTCAAAATACATTCTCCGTTTCAGATAGTTCCGGACATTGGGAACGCTGAAAAAACGAATTAGATGATTCTCGCAATAGTTGATAATCGGCACAATTTCAGCACTACGGGCGGAAGGAAGACTGCAATAAAGTTGGTCTACCTTTCCCGCATTACGGGTCAAATAATCAACAGCTTCGCACGGCTGCCCCAAATATGCAATATTCATAGGATAGCGGTCTGATGGGAAATCTTCAAAATACCCCTGTACACGATATCCTGATGTCGGATCATCCGTCATGGAATGATAAAGTTCCTGCATATTTTCATGGCTACCCACCAGTACTACCTTTCGGACATTTTCCCCACTTTTGCGATAAAGCTCCAGAATATAGCGAAACGTCAGGCGATAAGAAATAATAACGATAATGAGAACTACATAAAATGCCCCCAGCTGACGCAGGTTAACACATTCAAAATGGAATATGTACGAAAGTCCCAGTACTATCAATACAAAAGGAATCATGTTCCGTGCCACCCGAAGCATTATTTGCTCCGGACGAACCACCGGACGATGAAGAATCACTCCAGAACGAATGTTGCAAACCAGATAACATAAAGTCATCAAAGCCATGTTCTGGAAAAGAGGCATGGAAAACTCAAAAGGAGAACGGTTTCCCCAAAGAGAACCAAACACCCACAACAGTAAGTTCAGTAAGATGATGTCCCCTGAAAGGACAAAAGATTTTAGGACTTTATTAAAACGTTGGACTTCCTGCATTACTTTATTCTTGATTTAGATTTTCATCCATATCCTCATTTTTCTCCCTATACTCAATATAAAGTTCTCCCCATTCTACCATTTTGGCTCGAAACTCTTCTTTTGTGAGATTGTCATAGTAATAGGAAAAAAGACGGGTAAAATCACTTAGACGTAAATCTCCCCAGATATCATCTTGTAATAAGTGGGTTTTCCCATGTGGATTTCTTTACGCATAGCCTCTATTGACAAGTGAGCACGTTCAAACTGCTCTGCGATGAAATGGCCCAGTACGGGATGATTAAATTTTTTCATGTTTATAATTTTATTAGTTGTTAAATACATTGTATTATATGTTAATTTTATGCATATCCGTTCAGACATGTCTGAACGATATATTTAAAAGCTATTTCTACCTTCGCCTCGCGTTTTGAAAATTCAAGACGATAATCAAAAAATATAAATGTTATGACAAACGATTTCAGAATGTCTTATTTCATGCCTCCCATTGCTCCCATCAAAAATGAACTGGGGCGGATTGTTACTCCTGCAACACTTATTCCCTCCTGCGAAGTCTCCGTAGAACAAGTTTTTCAAATGATAACCTGCAACGAGAATCTCAAAATTCTGACCGAGCAAGTACGCAATTCCGGAGATATACGGACAGCAAAGGCATCACTATTGCCTTATGTGACTCCCTGTGGTACGTTCTCGCGTCGAAACAGCAAATGTTTCGTAGCTTCTTCACATCTGGTGGTGGTAGATATCGACCATCTCGATTCCTATCAGGAGGCAGTGGAAATGCGCAGTACATTGTTTAATGACCACCTTCTGCATCCTGTACTCACGTTTATCAGTCCCAGCGGACGGGGTGTGAAAGCATTCGTACCCTACGATCATTTACCCATGGCTAACGACACAAACAGTATCATCGAAAATATGAAGCTGGCAATGATGTTCACTGTGTTGCTCTATGGTACTGAAACACCTCCTCCATTCGGAGAAAAACGCAAAGGGGTAGACTTTTCCGGTAAGGACATTGTAAGGTCTTGTTTTCTTAGTCATGATCCGGGAGCGTTGTTTAGAAACAACAAATAATTAGATATTAAAAACTATAAATTAAAATTATGGACGAAATTGAATCGTTATGCCGCCTCTGTGAGGCGGTTGAAACTGCAGGAGCGGATATTGCCCCTACGTATGCTGAATATGTACAACTGGCGTTCGCCATCGCAACGGATTGCGGAGAAGCGGGACGCGAGTTTTTCCATCGGTTGTGCCGGGTATCTGCCAAGTACGAACGGGAACATGCCGAACGGATATTCTCCAACGCACTTACCACCCGGCATGGAGATGTCCATCTGGGCACTGCATTCCATCTTGCTGAAAAGGCGGGTGTAACTCTCTGCAAAGAGGGAGTGATGAACCACCGGAAAAATGCAAAAAATGCAGGAAATGCACCGTCCAAAAATCTCACACACACGCACGTGTATAATAAGGTGGACAATGAAGAACCGGACGAATCCGAAGAGCTGCAGGACGGGAGTGACCCGAACCAGCCATTGCCCTCTTTCACCGAAGCGGACTGGCCGAAAATCCTGTTGCTCATCATGAGTTATGCCACCAGCCCCACACAACGCGATGTCATGCTGCTCGGAGCATTGACCGCCATAGGTGCCAGCATGGAGCGATATGTGAGATGTCCATACGCCGGCAAACTCCAGTCTCCTTGCCTGCAAAGTTTTATTGTAGCCCCTTCCGCCTCGGGTAAGGGAATTCTTTCGTTCATCCGGCTACTTGTAGAGCCTATTCATGACGAGATCCGCCAAAAAGTAGCGGAAGAGGTCAAGGCCTACAAAAAAGAGAAAGCCGCCTATGATACCATGGGAAAGGAGCGCTGCAAAGTGGAAGCTCCTCAAATGCCCAAGAATAAAATGTTTCTCATCTCGGGCAATAACACCGGAACAGGTATTCTGCAAAATATCATGGATGCCAACGGCACAGGACTTATCTGCGAAACCGAAGCGGATACCATCTCCGCTGCTATCGGTTCTGAATACGGACACTGGAGCGATACGCTCCGCAAAGCATTCGACCACGACCGCCTGTCGTACAACCGGCGCACCGACCAGGAATACCGGGAAGTAAAGAAAAGCTATCTTTCCGTCCTGCTTTCCGGTACACCCGCGCAAGTAAAACCACTCATTCCCTCGACAGAGAACGGTCTTTTCTCGCGCCAGCTGTTTTATTATATGCACGGTATATGGACATGGATCAACCAGTTTGAAAGTGGCGAAAACGATCTGGAAGCCATCTTCACAAGCATAGGTCTGGAATGGAAAAAGCAACTGGACCTGATGAAGACACACGGACTTCATACGCTCCGGCTCACTGATGAACAAAAGCAAGAGTTCAATGCCCTCTTTGCCGATCTGTTTTTCCGTTCGGGACTTGCCAACGATAACGAAATGAGTAGTTCCATAGCCCGTCTGGCTGTTAATACGTGCCGTATCATGGCAGAAATAGCTATGATACGTGCACTGGAATGTGACCAGCCTTATCAGTTCAAGGATTCTTCCGCCCCTCTGCTGACTCCTGACAAGGAGATTGCCGCCGATAATATCAAAGACGGCATTATCACCCGTTGGGATGTGACAATCACCGCTGAAGATTTCCATGCGGTGCTGGAGCTTGTAACTCCGCTCTATCGTCATGCCACACATATCTTGTCTTTTCTTCCTTCCACAGAGGTCAAACATAGAGCCAATGCCGACCGGGATGCACTTTTTGAAATGATGGGCAACCAGTTCACCCGCACACAGTTGTTGGAGCAGGCTGAAAAGATGAAAATCAAACCTAACACTGCTCTTAGCTGGCTGAACCGTCTGATAAAAAAAGGATTGCTTATCAATACAGACGATAAAGGCGTTTATACGCGCACGCATGTGTGCGTGTGTTAGGGAACCCTCGGAAAAAGTGCATTTTTTGCATTTATATAACAACAGGACGTTTCATGAATCCTAAAGCGGCGCTTTAGAGGTGGTAAAGCATAGCTTTACGATTGCTAAAGCGGTGCTTTACTTTTCCGCTCTTCTAAGGTTCTCCCAAGGCATCTACAATCACTCTCACCTCCAACGGGGTGAATGAGCGGCGCTTTGATTCGTAACCTAAGTCGTACAGGCGTTGCAGAAGTCCGGGACATAAAGAGATCCATTTCTTCATCTTTCGATATGCAGCAATGTCAGTTAGTTCCGGAGAATAAAGTTGAGCCAGTTCCATGCGGCCATAGGCGCGTATTTTGAATTCGTTCATGATGAATAAGTTTCTGATTTACAATTACAAAAATAACAAAACATATTCACATATCCTACGTTTTCCCATTGAATAACCGACCGTTACTGCGCATAATTGACAACAATCGCGTGCAACTGTAGACTATTGATTTCTGCGGGTTTCAGGGTTGTATCTTTGTATCGTCGAAAGGGAAAAGAATCCCCCGGACACAATGTTTAACCCTTTAATTTATTGTTTTATGATTCGTTACAAAATTTATCAAAACCAACAACAAAAAGGCCTGAATGCAGGCAAGTGGTTCGCCCGCGCTGTAAGCGACGAGACGTTTGATTTGGCCAAGCTTGCCGAACACATGTCGAAACACAATTCACCTTATTCCGGTGGTGTCATCAAAGGTGTGCTTTCCGACATGGTAGACTGCATCAAGGAACTGCTGCTCGACGGCAAATGTGTGAAAATCGACGACCTTGCCATCTTTGGTGTGGGCATCCGCAGTAAGGCGGCTGATACGCTGGAAGATTTCTCATTGGAGAAAAACATCACTGGTATGCGTCTGAAAGCCCGTGCTACCGGTAATTTGTCAACCACCAACCTGAAACTCAACAGCCAGCTGAAACAGCAGGCCGAATATCAGAAACCGACAACTGCCGGAGAAGGTTCTGATTCAGGTGATACCCCTGATCCGAAACCGAATGGTGGCGGTGAAGCGCCTGATCCGGCTGCTTAATCCTAAATCCTTTATTTTTAATCTTTAAAAAAGTAACATCATGAGTAATTCATCTTCTCCCCGCTCCGTATGGAGCTTCATCATCAAAGTGATTATCACCGTTGCCACCGCTATCGGAGGCTTGATCGGAGTACAGAGTTGTATGTAGCCCTATGCGTACCATCACTCTGATTATCATTCATTGCAGTGCCACGCCGGAAGGAAAGTCCCTTTCGGCGGAGGCTTGCCGTCAAGATCATATCCTTCACCGGAGATTCCGTGACATCGGCTATCATTTCTACATCACCCGGGACGGAGAAATCTGTCAGGGCCGTCCTCTGGAAAAGGTCGGGGCACACTGCCGTGACCATAACACCCATTCGATAGGTATTTGTTACGAAGGAGGACTGGATATGGCGGGACGTCCCAAAGACACGCGCACATTGGCACAACGGGCTTCTTTGCTCGGTCTGCTCCGCGAATTGAGGAAAATATTTCCTAAGACGTTGATTGTAGGCCATCATGATTTGAATCCGATGAAGGAGTGTCCGTGTTTTAATTGTACGGAGGAGTACCGGGAATTAGATGGTATTATCTAAGTATATTGACCAGCAAACTGGCAATAGATACCAGGATGGAAAATCCCGAAACCCACATCGTCGTACTTGTTCCGATGTCTGCGCTCTGCGCTTTGGTTTTATTAGGAGTGACATACAGGATGTCATTCTGTTGCAACTGATAGTAAGGAGATAATAACAAATCCGCGTCGTTCAGATTGAGTGTAACAAACTGTTTATGCCCATTCCTGTCTTCGCGGATTAGTTTTACATTATCACGAACACCATAAATAGTCAAATCTCCTGCCATGGCAAGGGCCTCGAGCACATTGATCTGCTCATTCACTACCGGATAAACACCGGGAGAGGCCACTTCGCCCAAAACGGAAATTTTAAAACCGGACATACGGACTACTACCGTAGGTCTTTCTTTCACGTAAGATTTCAGTCTATCCGTTATCAGGTTTTCAGCTTCACGACTTGTTAAACCGTTCAAAGGAAGTTTACCTAAAACCGGATAATTGATATTTCCCTGATCGTCCAATAGAAACGTACTGCCTTGCGCATTGAAAGGCTGCGAAACAACCGGATCGGAAGTGGAAACAAGAATGGAAACTTCATCACCCGGTATCAGTCTTGCGTCCTGAACAGGCGCAACTTGCGTATTCGCCTGTTTCAAAATCTCCGCATCCTGCAAGTAAGGTACTTTCTTATAGGACTGGCAAGCCGAGAGAAAGAAGAAAAAGAATATCAGTGCAAAAGCACCGGATAATTTCGTATTCATGTAAATGGTGGATAAATGATGACGGGATTAGTTTTTCTCGCAGACAGCCTCGACATAGCCAATAGGCATATTAACGCAAGCGCATCCCAGCATATTCAGCCGGACGGCAATCTTGCTTTTGCCATCGACATTGACCAGTTCACCAACCAGCCCGGTCAGAGGTCCTTTCACAACACGGACCTTCTCACCACGTGCCAAAGGAGAGCTGTTCATACAAATAGCTTCCTCGGAATAGTCGAGCATGAAACGGAAACGAGCCATCTGCTCATCTGGAATCACCGCCGGAGAGCTCTCACCACGCATCACCATATAACGGCTCACTGTAGAAAAACCCAGAACTTCTTTGCGTTCTTTCGGATTTACGTGCACAAACACCATCATTGGAAGAAGGACAGACTCAACTACCTTGCGCCGGTCACTCCACTGATGAATTTCTTGTTGGACAGGGACGAAATTCTCGATCCCCATTTTGTCTAAACGTTCGGCTACCTTCTTCTCGTGGTGCATACGAACCAGAGCAACATACCAGCGTTTAGAGTGTGCTACGCCTTCCCCTGTCCCATCGCTAGGCCCAGCACTAAGTGATTTTGGTTTTGTTAAAATCATGTTTTTTTTACCCCATGTTATTCCGTTACTTCTTAGGTAACGGAAATTATAGAGTACTGGACACCTACCACAAAA
>OGPZ01000470.1_pt1 | contig 36292 bp, 32 predicted proteins | sample 1553111 | NCBI WGS metagenome assembly OGPZ01 (sample SAMEA2579968, study PRJEB22360) | human gut metagenome
AATCCCATTTATAGGAATTCGTACCTCTGCGTGGAATAATTTCATCGAAATTATACTTCATATTTCAATCAAAACAGGTTAGGTCGTCCCAGAGTTTCAATTCACAATTTCCCGGTGCTTTCAGATTTTCATCCAGAATAATTGTGCCGAAGCTTTCGGCAACAATACTCCCCATACGAGGATTTTTCACACTATGAACCGGACTTTTAATCGTTGCTTTTACGCTACTGTGCTCAAAAGCAAGGTCAGCATCCTCCGCCATCGTACAATTTTCCATCACCAGATCATGTGCGTAACAAAGAGGTTGAGTGCCCGAAATCTTACAATTTACCAAACGCAGATTTTTAGAATGCCATCCCAGATATTCTCCGTTCAGTTCCGAATCATAGACAGTTACATTTTCCGTATTCCAAAAAGCATCTTTGGAGTTGATGACTGCATTACGGATTTCTACATTCTTGCAATATTGAAACGAATAGTTTCCATTTTGAGCGTAATTTTGTATATGGATATTCTCGCTGTGTATAAAAAGATAATCTGCTTTATCAATCTGTACATTCTTCAGTTCTATATTACGACAATACCAAAACGTTTCCAAGGCATTGGGCAACTGCACATTTTCGAGTTTTATCCCATCCATTTCACGGAACATCTTCGGTGCTTCCACCAAGGTATCCGCCATTTGCAGACTTTGAGAATACCACAGGGCGGCACGAGCTCCTTCTGTAAAAAGACAATTCTTCACTGTAAATCCGTTGGTGTGCCAAAAAGGATATTTCCCTTCAAAACGGCAGTTTATCGCTATGATATTACTACATTCTTTCAGTGCCGATTCACCGGCGTGAATCGTTACATCTTCCAACTGAATGTCATGGGTTGCAAATAGAGGGCGTTCACCTCCATATTCTTTATGTCTTATTTGTTGCATCATTTTATTTTTCAATCTGTTATTTCAAAAATTACACATAGTATATCCTATTTATGGTATTGAAATTTATTTCTTCAGATACTCCTTAAAGAAAGCTTCCAGCTTATTAAACGGGATAAGGCTCACACGGTCGTAAAGATCTACATGTCCGGCACCGGGTACTATATACAGTTCTTTAGGTTCAGCAGCCAATCGATAGGCATCTTCACTAAATTCACGTGAATGGGCATTCTCTCCGGTGATGAAAAGCATGGGGCGGGGTGAAATAGTTTCAATATCTTCGAAAGGATAGAAATTCATAAATTTCACATTGCTTGAGAGCGTAGGGTGTGTAGTGGTCATAGGAGTTGCTCCGTCAGGAGTAAATTCTCCTCTCTGTGTACGGTAGAATTCATAAAACTCCCGTTCGATCGGACTGGACTTTTCTGTCAACTGATGTACAGTGCCACTGGTATATTTAGTTTCCCCACCCAAAAATTCTGTATAACGCTGTTCTGCTGCTTCAGCCATTATTTGCTTTCTCTGTTCCAACGTTAATGAGTGATTTAATCCATTACGGTTGGCCGTTCCCATATTATACATACTGATTGTTGCAATGGCCTTGAGACGAGGGTCTATTTTCGCTGCACTGATAGCAAAGCTTCCGCTCCCACAAATTCCAATTACCCCAATAAGATTCCGGTCGACGAACAGACGCGTACCTAAAAAATCAACCGCAGCACTAAAGTCCTCCGAATAAACCTCCGGCAAAACAGCATTACGCGGCTCACCTTCACTCTCACCCCAGAAAGACAAATCGATGGATAGTGTAACAAATCCTCTTTCCGCCATTTTCGTTGCATAGAGATTCGCACTCTGCTCCTTAACAGCCCCCATCGGATGTCCTACAATGATTGCAGGATATTTTTCCCCTTCTTTCATACTCTTGGGCAGAAAAAGATTACCTACTACTTTCATCTTATATTGGTTAGAAAAAGAGACTTTTTCTACATTCACCCGATCACTTTTATAAAAATTATCAGCATCTGTCTGTGCAGAAGAAAAACTGGTTCCGAGCATTATCATAAATACAGTTGTTAATAATAAAATCCGTTTCATATCTCTTGTGTTTTAATAATTAATGAATTGATTATCTACTTTCTATGATGCAAAAATACGATGAAAGAAAGAGACCGTTTGTAGACGAATTACTGACATTATAACCCCAATTACAGATTATATTTTTTTATCACTCTGCTATAATATCAATGTTAACCTGTTTCCGGATAGGTGCCACACGAATCTGCAGATAAACACTACTCCCATTTCGGTATTTATAATTCCAGTCCCATTTTATAAACATTCTCCAGATGCTCACGATTAATCTGTCGCGCTAGTTTTTCGCATCCGGTACAGCCTCCAGCACAATAAACTCCCATCTCATTCCATCCCAGTGCTTGATTGAGAAGCCGGAAATATCGCTTAGGCTGTTCAAAAGTAACTTCATTATCATCACCAGCCGTCATTAATAATACCGAATCTTTCGGGGGATATTTGTCATCGGTAGAGATTGCGTAAAGCCTTTCAATAAAAGCTTTCAGACGCGATGTGATTGTCCAGAAATATAGAGGGGAAGCCATCACCACCGTATCACATTCTGCAAACAAAGGATATATATCCTGCATACCATCTTTAATAGCGCATTGGTGTGCAAAACGCTGACACACACCGCATCCTCTACACCCCTCTATCCGCATACTACCCAGATAGACCTTTGTTACAGAATGTCCTCGCTCCACCAATCCTTTAATATAGGCATCAGTGAGCCGATCCGTATTACCGAGCTTTGTTCCTGCGCTCATTATGACGAGTACTTTTTTCATATTTCCATGATGTATTTTATCTATAGCCAAAGGCAACGGGTCACCTGTCGTTTCTTTACTATTTAAGTACCGATAGATAGCTGCACCACCCATTAATAAACCTCCGGTTGTCAGTAATGCACTTTTCAGAAAATGTTTTCTATCCATATTCTTTATTTTATTAAATTCCTCTGCTACATTAAGTTTCATTTGACATGGCAAAGGTCGGAAGAATAAGAGGAAAGCATTGTAGATGGATTACGGATATGATAACCCCAATTACAGATTGCAGAATATTAAGAAATAATGTAATTGGATAAATATAAAAGGTGGAAATATAATATTGAGATGCACGCTTGTATCCCGTCTTTACCCTCTGGTAATATTACGTATGCCGTCAATGATACTTTTCAAGGTTTCCCTCTCTTCAGGGATAGTTGTATTCTGATAAGTCGAAACAATCAGTCCGCACAATATTCGGTATTGTGTTTCTGTTTGAGTACGATAACAATGATACATTTCTTCCCAATCGGCAAAAAACAATTCTGCTTGGCTATCCGATTGCATCTTTTGAAACATTTTACAGGATAATTCCACAAAACCTTTGTATTTGCAATAAAGATCCATTGGTAGAAAAAAAGTCCCCTCTTTAACAGCAGCAGAGACAAGTTCCAGCACAGCACGGTGAAATAGGCAGAATTTCTCATCATTCAGATGTTCACAGACGAGGGAATCCATCATCTGCTTTACTTCTGCCTTTTGTTCTTCATTGTTCATACGCTTTGGTTAAATGGAGGTTAATATTTTGGAGATATCAGGCTTTTATTGGCTATCCGTCCTGTGCTTTTTGCCTTATGCGCTGCCGATATGCTTTTGGGGCTCTGTCTACTAATTTGTTGAGCAAAGTAATAAAATCGGTAATCTCTTGCGATGGCTGGATAAAGCTAAACGCATCTACCGTAGCGGTGATGTCTTCGTATTGGTCATTCATTTCGGTGCGGATGGCGGTACAATCATTCTCCGGCAGGGGGGCTTGATAAGTCTGCTGTCTTGGCGATATTGGCTTTATAACCGACTACCACACTTTCCGCTACGTGCAGGACTTTGGCAGAGGGGATTAAATCGGCTACTTGCTGTGCAAAGCGGAGGTATTCTGTGTCGCTTAGCTGGTCAAGAGCTAAATGGTGGATTTGGATTTTTGTCATCGCTGCTTGAGTTTGATAGGTTTGTGTAATGTAGTTCGTTGAAGTAAAGCCACCTTGCGGAGGAGAACTTACCCCTAACAGTTTTTTATCTAACTTTCTGGGGGCAGTTCAAGGTTGCAAGGTGGCTTTATTTTAATCATTAAGTAGCTTCACCATTTTATTCAACACTGAAACTATATTTCAGCTAAAAAGCTAAAATAGGACGTACGTATAAAGAGCCGTTTTTTTCGGTAGGATCGTCTACGCCTCCATTGTCAAAGCGTGTAGCACAGACCCACCCCGCCGGCATATCGTAATTTTCCGAACTGTTCCAATAACCACCTGACCAATCATAATCTTCATCACCTGTAACTTTCTTTATACTTGCTAAAATTTTCTCTCTATTTTTATACCAAGTCTGACCCTCTTTATCTGAAAGAAAAAACCAGCCGCTGCTTATATCCGGAGCCGGATGAGCATTTTCATACGCAGTGGTAGCGTGATAAGTGGCCGGATAATCATTCTGCAAATTCTTGCCATTATTCTTTACATAATTAATAATAGATTGAGTATTTGCATAACCGTCTAAAGCAGTATGTGTATCAGTGCCTATTTTTATATTTTCAGCTGCCCACATACATTCACCAATTGCAGCATCATCCAATGCCAGAACATAGCCATTAACATCCATTGGTGTAATCCCGTCTTTTTGATAAATATCACATTTAGGACCTGGATAAACTACGAATACAACGCCGATACATTTACTCTTTTGTTCGTCTGTCAATTCTGCAGTGCAGCTAACTACGGTTCCGTCGCTTAAGTAAAAATCACCTATGGCTGGATCTGGTGGAGTTGGAGGAGCAACGATTGCATCCTTATCGCCTGCCCAATCATTATCACAAATGATCGTGAATGTTGCTCCACTTTCTTTGCTGTAATGTCCTTTGATATTGGTGTTGAAGTTTGCTTTCAGAGGAACATTCGATACTGAAGTACCTTCTGTTTCACCTGTTATCTGGAAAGTTAATGTAGGTTGCTCGGCATCAACAGTAGAAGCCAACACAAAGATGTCGTTTGTATTAATCTTTTTACCTGCAGGAACGGCTACGTCGATAGCTGACATAGTGATAGACTCTGTGCGGTCGGCTTCGGTCTTGGTTGTACCTGCTGATACATCGAACACGGTGTTTTGCTTGAATGCCATTGTCAGCGTTCCGGCTTTGAGTGTGCCTGTTTCGAGCAGGGTGATTTTGGCTACAGAACGGGTAAGTGTGGCAGTTAATGTGCCGTTTGTTCCTTTGGCGATATCAAGTTTTCCTTGCCATGCTTCTACGGGGGCTTTACCCGATTTCAGGGTGACGGCTTTCAGGGAGGTGAGGTCGTAAACGGCTGAGCCTTCCTTATCTGCCCATAACAGGCAGTGGTATTCCTGGGTCTTGTCGAGGGTCATGGTGAAGGAGCCGTTGGTGCTGGTGGCGGCGCTTTTACCACCGTCGAATACGTTGGCTGCGGTGGTGTAAGCGGCATCGGTATATACTTCGATGGCGAAGCGGTCTACGCCTGTGGCTGTGGCACGAGTGTTCAGCCCCTGGTCGGGTGTTACTTGCAAGGTGACTTGCTGCGCTGTGCCGTCGGTTTCGGGCACGAGGTCGTTGTTGCTGCACGATGTGAATGCTGCTGCGAGCATGGCACATAATATATAGATATACTTTTTCATTTTCATATTGTTACGAAATGTTTTTGAGTGGGAATGCTGCTAATAATGTTGATATACGATTAAAATGAAGCAACGGCAAAAAAGAAGCACAGCTCGTCCATGCCAAAAGTAACATTACCGTCAGCAAAAACCATGTAGTAGTCCAACGGACCATCTGTCTTTGAAGAGAAATATGTTTCACTATTGTCTCTGACTATAGCTGTTTTTAATTTATTGTTGAATCTATCCTGAGCGGCTGTATCTACAGCAGGAGGAGTTTGAGATCCATTTTCCCATTCCCATGTAATCGGTTCTTTTCCGTTATAGGCACACCAAAGATATTGTAGTTCTTCTATCGTTGGCAAAGCCCATTTCAAGCCACCATCGGTTTTTGCACTCGCTGCCCTTGCACAAATATCCCATTGGCTCCTTTCTGTTCCTATCTCCATCTCCACAATCTTCCCTTTAGTTGCATTATTCGGATCAATCCAGAACACTACGCCTACTGCTGTTTCTTTTGTTGCTCCGGCAGGATACCAGTCGCCAACTTTTAAATCGCTGGCAATCTCTTTATCATTATTTCCTGTCCAGTCTGCTTCGCAACTTACAGTCAGTGTTGCACTGTACTTGTCGCTGTAAGCACCGCTGATGGTGGTAGTATAATTGCGACGGAATGGTGCATTCGAAATCTCTTTCTTCGCTTCGCTGTTCAGCGTGGCTTCGATGTTCATGATTGTCTTATCATCGTTGGACGTAATGATATAATCGGTAGCAATCACTCCGGTAGTCACGGCGTTGCAGGTCAGTTCATGGGTAATTTCCCCATCAATCTTTGTAACGGCATTGCCTTCCACGTTCAGCGAATAGCTTTCGGGGTATTTCACTACCAGTTTCGTAGGTGTTGCGGTCAGTGTTCCGGTTTGCTTGAAGTTCACTTGCGCTACGGCGTGTTTCAGTGTAACGGCTGTGTACTCTGAGGCATCGTTTGTTCCTACCTTGAATTGCGCAACCCCTGCAAAGGCGGCTTGGGTTGCCGTTTTGCCTGTGGCTATCTTCACTTCACGTAGCTTGGAAGCGTCGAATGCGTTGTCCGAGCCTTTTGCTGTGCCATAGTCTGCCCAGAAAAGGATGGTGTAATCCTGTCCGTCTTTCAATATCACATCGAAGGTATTCCCTTCCTGTTCCACTTGTGTGGCTTGTGCGGCATCTTTGGAGGTGGTGCCTTCGTACACTTCCATGATGTAACGGGAGGGTTTCACCTCTGGTTCCGTCACCGCACGGGTATCTACTCCATCGTCCACCGCAAGGGTGAAACTGGCTGTTCTGCTACCCGAAGGAGCAACGGCATTGTCTTCCCGACTGCATCCTGCCAGCATGGTTGCCATGCCCAGCAGTGCTACTAAGATTTGATTTCTCATACTTTTGTTTTGCTTTAAAAGTTAATGACTGAATTTATTTAAGTTATTATTTGCTTGTTTGCTCATTTGACTGATAGAGTGATATTGGAATTGTTTTCATTCGCGCTCGCCTTTGAATCGAAGTCTGTCTTCTGTGCCCCGGTCAATGTCAGGGAAAGTGTCCGTGTACTACCGTTTTCATCTTTCTGGCTTCCACAAATGAATTTAGTCATGTTCAAATTCGAAAAGGGAGTGATATCCAACACGCTCATCTGGTTATTATAGCACTCTAATTGAGTCAAAGCTGTATTCTTTGAGACATCCAATAGCGTTAGCTTATTTGAATGGCAGATGAATCGTTCCAATTTTAGATTCGCTGATACATCTAATGATGATATCTCATTGGAGTAGCAGGTAAATTGTACCAGGTTGGTATAGGCGGATACATCCAGCGAAGCAAGTTTATTGCCATAGCAGATACAGACTTCGAGCGAGGTGGATTGAGGAAGTATGAGGGTTTCCATACCGTTGTTGTTACAATTCAACTGCTTCAAATTTAGGTTCTTTGATAAATCTAAAGTAACTAATGTGTTGCCATTGCAAGTCAAAGTCTCTAAGCCAGTGAAGTATTCAATACCTTGCATGGAAGTCATCCCTTTCTTACCTGCACTCAAAGATGTTATCGCTTCAATCAAAGGTTTATTGACTTCGGATGTCGGGTCAATATCGCCCTCTTTTTCTTCCAGACCAACTATCTTTCCTGTGAGGAATGTGCGGAAATTAGCATCGGGGAAGTATTTAGTTACCGTTTGTCCTCCGTAATGCCCCATAATATTGGTATTATAATTCGCCTGAATCTGTACATCTGGCACATTGAACTCCGCTTCTGATTCATATTGAAAGGTGAATGTAGTTGTTCCTGCGCTGGCGGTGGGTGCAAGCACGAAAATGGCATCTGTCGCTATCTTTGCCGGAGCATCCTTCGTTCCTGTCGTTTCGGCTACGGTGAGGCTTTCGGTTCTTTCAGTGGTTGTTCCTTTCGTGGTGGCGGCGCTGACATCGAAAGCTGTGTGTTGCTGAAACTTCATCGCCAGCGTTCCAGCCGGAAGCGTACCTGTTTCTTTGAGTACAATGTTTGCCACGGCACGGTGGAGGGAAGCGCTGTATTCAGTCTTGCCGCCTTTAATGGGCAGCGTGCCGTAAAAGGCTTCGGTCAGTTTGGCTCCTGCGACGAGCGATACATTTTTCAAATTGGTGACGGTGTAGACTTCTGCATTGTTTGCTTTCTTATCTGCCCACATCAGGCAGTAGTAATCTTTGTTGCCTGCCAAAGTCATAGCGAATGAGCCTGTGGCATTGGTGGCACGGGAAGTCGTTCCACCCTCAAATACGTTGGCGAGAGTGGAATAGTCGGCATTTTCGTAGACTTCTATCACATAACGGTCTACAGTGGCCATACCTCTTGTTTGCGGAGTGGCACTACCGTCTGCCATTGTGTAATCCGGGGCTGCATTTACTGTTACTTCTCTTGTGCCGGAGGAAGTGTTTTCTCCCAGTTCTTCGTTGCTGCATGATGCCAGCGTGATAGCGAGCATGGCACTTAATATATAAAATATTCTTTTCATTGTCATTACTTATTTAGAAGTTTACTTCATAATCACCACTCCAGTTGGTATCAATCTGTACGCCGCCCACGCCTGCGGTGAGGAAGTTACCGCTTACGGTGGTCAGTTGTCCGGCGCGGTAGTCGATGCGCACGCCATTAAGACCGCTGATGGTCTTGCCGTTGGCATCTTTAAACAGAATGGTTACAGTAACAAAAGATTGCTCGCCGTTCACCAATACGAAGTCTTTTCCTACGGTGGCGGCATCATCGGTTTGCTCGCTCAAAGCCGAGGCATAGCCATAGCCACCAACAGAATCAGAAGGTTTCTGTGTGCTCACGTTGTAAGCACAAGGCAGGAATTGTTCGTAGACGATGCTGATCTTGAGGTCTTCGAGTGCAGGATAATTACGTTCGGCACGCAGTGCGTTGTACTTTGCCACATCGGTAGCCACTAAACGATATTTTGCCAAAGGTCGGTGCATGGTGATGTCTTCGCTTTGGTCTTTATTGCCAACGGTGAGTGTGAGGGCTTTGGTGAAAGCATCCCGTGTGTCAGTGTTGGCACGATATTGGTCTTTGTCTAATATCTTGATGCTCTTGGTGTCGGTGGTAATGTAATGGTTATCGGTCATTGCATCGGTGGTGTAATCAGCCCATAGGCGAACGTCATAATCGCCCGGAGTGAGTTGCATGGTGGAAGTATAGACGCCTTCAGTAGCCGTAGCAGTTACAAATGCTTCTTTGCGGAGCACACGGGTGTCAGTGCCTTTGTTGTACACTTCGACAACGGCACGCAGTTTCGGGTCGCTATCTGCCGCACGGCTGTTCTTCTGTGCCGCTACAAAGTCCGGCAGGCGTGGCGAGGGGAAAGTGAGGTTCAGCGTGACGGTGGAGAAACCAACTGCTTCGCTGCCTTTCTTTACGTCGATAATGATTTGAGAAACGCCTTCTTTCACCTCGTAGCGCACCAATCCGGTGGCGAGGTTGGGGTAAGTGCCGTTGTCAATGGATTTCACCCATTGGCAAAACTCACCGAAAGTTATTTTCGGCAGGTCTGCTGCACGGCTGGGGGTGGGTACGAGTGATTCGCTTGTGTTCAGCACGGCAAAGATGGTGTAGTAGCCTGTTTCCATCAGCATTCTATCCAGTGCCAACGACTGCATCGTGGGGTAATAAGTATGTTTTGCCAGCATTTCCGATGAATCGAAGAAATAAAGGTGTACATCTTTCAGAGGGGTGTCTCCGATGGCGTCGGTGTTGATGCCTACTGTAACGGTGGAACCATTATCGGGGGCATCTTCGGGAATTTCGTGCGCTGTCTTATCGCAAGAGGTCAATAGGAAAGCGGTTATACAAGCCAATCCGAAGGCGGCTTTTTTGAATCTCTGTATCATAGTGCTTTTATTTTTCGGTGAGTATTAACTTGATTTCGGTGCGGCGAGCTTTGGCGTCGTCAGTAGCTTCGGCATCCACTCCTTTGCCGTCGGTGGAGATGCGTTCGGTTGTTATACCTCTATTTATAAGGTAGCGTTTCACGGTTTCGGCACGACGGGCAGAAATGGTTTCGTTCCGTACTTCTGTTCCCGTTTTGTCTGCCCAGCCTACGAGGGTGATTTGTGTGTCGGGGTGTTCGGCAAGGGCTTTGAGCAGCTCCACGGTTGTTTTGTATTCGCTTTCTTCGATGTATTCGCATTGATTACGGGAGAAATAGATGGCGGTTTCGTAAACCACCTTTTTCGTGGGCTGGCTTACGGTGTGTTTGGGCTGTGCCGTTTCAACCTTTACCTCTGTTTTCGGTTGGGGAACGTCTTCACGAACGGTAGGTTGTTCGGGTTGGGCTGCTTCCGTGGGCTGGGGAGCTACGGCGATTACTTCTACGGGCTTTTGCTTCTTATTCTTGCAACTTCTGCCTAAAGCGAAAGTTACTTTCACACCTGTGTCCCAAGTATAATTGGTCTTGTGCTCTGTTTGTGGCATAGTGTCGATGCCTTTACCCGTTAGGTAGGTCATTCCGGTATAGAGTCTCAGGTTTACCCGTGGGCTTACCTGATAGCCTACTCCCAAATCACCACCTACACCGAAGTGCATTTGTCCGTTGCCTTTCAACACTTCGTTCTCGCCTTTGGTAGTCTTAACGGTAGCTTTCGAGGCTACACCATACACGGCAGGCGAAACGAGGAACGACCAACGGCTTTCTGGACGGAACATCTTCACAAAGTCGATATTCAGATGTAAACCGAGTTCGTAGAGATTGACGGATGAGAAGAGGTCGCCGTAACGGTAGTTCTTTGCTCCGGCAAGGGGAGCATAATAGCGGTTGCCGTCAGCAAGATAGAGGTCTTTGCAGCAATCGTAAGCACCCAGCCCCAGACGGGAGTAGCGCAACTCGGCTTCTGTAGATAGGAAGCTATTAATGTGATAGCCACCTAATAGACCGAAACCAGAACCTACACGGGTTTTGTCTGCACCAAACGAGGCGAACGTGCCACGACCGAAGGAGACTCCGGCATCGGCACCGATGTACCATTTGGAGGTTTTAAACAACTGATTATTATTTGTTTGAGCCAACATTGACACTGGCAGTACCATACAAAAGAGTGAAAGAAGGAACGCAAATCCGAATTGGATTTGTTTACCTAATGGAACAGTTCTTTTTATCATAATCTATAAATGTTAGTTTGCTGATTGTTTGCCTTTTACAAATGAATAGTTCGCTAATTAAGGGATGCCTTAATATGTGATATTTTTGGCATCAAAAACGAAAAAATCCCCCCTGTTTCGTTAATAAGTCAAAGTAATCCATTATATTTGCAAATCAAGAGAATAGAACGTTTCTGTTAATTTTGAAGGGAAATTTTCTTAACAGGTGCAAAAACACATATTAAGGCATCCCTTAATTAGCGACAAGCGTAATTCCCTCAAAATCCCTGTTTTATCTTCTCTGTCCTCTCTTCTTCACATTAAGTAAATTCTTAAACATTTAACTGCAAACAGATGAGCTTTTTAATTCACTTTTCGGTTTTAATTAATCAACTATTTATCAATTAAAACCAGTAAAATTATGATTATTGCTTATTTGAGGGTTAGTACAGGTCGTCAGCACCTCGAAAATCAGGAAAGAGAAATCAAACATTATGCAAAGTCCAAGAATCTGATTATTGATCGTTGGGTGACAGAAATTGTCAGCGGCAAAACAGAGCGAAAAAATCGCTTGTTAGGTTCTACTGTGCGTAAACTTAAAAAAGGAGATATACTGATTGTTACAGAACTATCCCGCCTCTCGCGCTCATTACACGAGATTATGGAAATTATGAAATTGTGTATTGATTCAAGCGTCACAGTACATAGCACGAAAGATGGCTATGTTTTTGATGACAGCATTAACAGTAAGGTATTGAGCTTTGCTTTTGGACTTGCCGCCGAGATTGAGCATAAGCTAAACTCGCAACGTACCCGTGAGGCAATGGCACTTCGGAAAGCTCAAGGCAAGCACATGGGGCGTAAAAAAGGCAGCAGTCCGAAAATGGAATATCTAAAAGCCCATAAACTGGAGATTTCAGAAAAATTAAAAGCAGGGGTAAGTATCAAACATATCTATCAAGAATATGGAATTGCCCATGAGACATTCAGGCAATTCAGAAAGAAATATTTGTCAGATACTGATGAAGCATAAAACAACAAACTCACACAATAAAACAAGCATCACCATGGACTTATCAGGCTATTTAAACAACTTCATTAATAAATATAGTTAAATATTTTCTACTAATATCCACCCAATATTTATTACACGCTATTTATATCTATACGCGCAAAACTAGAATGTAAGCAAAAAGTTATTTTTGATTACATATCCATATCATGAGCTAAATATATCACTTTGAAATTTTCGAATATTAAGCATAGCTTTGCCACGTGGATTTTAAGGAGCCACCCGTTCCTTTAAAAGGAAGAGGGTGTTCCTCGGTGTCGAACGGGTCGTTCCTTTTAAAGGAACGGCCCGTTGGTTTTAAACCAAAATCAGCGGATGTAACCAATTGAATTTCAACTTCTTACAAAATCGTATTTCCGTCCCCGCAAACCATGGGATTTTATTCAACAAGCGAGACGGAAAATGCTGTTAAAGGCAGCATCCGGTATATCATAAATTTAAACATTAAAAAAAGACATTTCCATGGTTACAGTTACGTTTGCCATTAAGCCTTATTTGGCTAGGTACATGTATGTTCAGTACGGACAAAGTTTAGAAATTCAATCTCAAAGTAATTCATCTTCAAAACTCCCTATCCCGATTCATCTCACCCACTTCACAATCATCTACCACTTCTTACAACAGTTATCAACCCCTCATCCGCAAGGTGTCTCTTGGAGGGAAAGTGGAAATATCTGCTTCGTTCTCCCCCAACCCAGAAACGGAAAGAACCCGGAAGTATATAACTACTTTGGACAAGACAGCATCTATATTATAGAAAAGGAGATCGAAGTGGAAATGAGAGTGGCACTCTATTCGTTTTTGCTGGAAAATAAATTCAAGAATGGGATTATGTATAAAAGATCGATGGAGTTATTCGTTATACATTATAATATGGTGGAGTTGGTAGAAGAGGAAAGCTTGATGAGAGCATTTCAGAGATGGAGGAAAATTACGAAAGAGAATACTAAGTAAGATTTCTCGTTTTTCTCAATAAGAAAAGTCAATGCTTAAAATTCTGATGGCGCCTCAAAACTGATGCACCATCAGACTCTATTTATTCCATTAATAATTTCCTGCTATGCGTTTGACCAAGTTTTAGTATATAATTCCCAATTATTTTCCTAAAAACCTATCACAATATCGCTGCTATTTTTCGTACTTTGTTAAGCTTTTCCATAAACTTGTTATCCCGCTTTGCCATCTGCAAATTATAGCATGTCTGCATCCGAAGCAATGGTTCAGCATCTAAATCTAATACGGCCTCTATGAGCATAGCATACTCTGTACTTAACGGACGCTTTGCATTCAAATCTCATTTAGTACTGTATAAGATACTCCCATTTCTTTAGCCAGTTTCTTTTGAGAGATTCCTCTAAATTCTATTTCATCCTTTAGTATTTCTCCTGGATGCGTTGGCTCAAAAGGGGTTAAGTTATTAGCTATCATTTTAGGGTCTATGCCATCTATTTTAATCATAACTTATTATTTATAATGGTTAGACAATTCAATTATATTACAATGGTAGTTACAATATCACCTTGTATTTCTGTTACTGTAAAGATAATATTTTCGCCTCAATACATACTCACATATTTGCGAATATTTTCTTTGCAATAAAAATAGCATAGCTTTTCTCTATTCCCTTTCAAACTTCACCGTCAGATCTCCCGACACACTCAAAGCCTTGATACCATCGCCATCAATGCTACCAATCAGAATCAAGTCACTGCTTTGCGACCATTTTTTATAAAAAATGGCCACATTTCCCCAAGGCGCATAAATCGTAATATCACCGGGAGCAGGCGCACATCCCCGTTTCACTCCTTCTATTGACAGTTTAGGTGATGGATAAAATATTTTCTCGGTATTATTATAATCGTTGAGTGTCACTTCCAACGGCAAACGGGAAACAAAATCCTGTGCTGCCGCATTGTTAGCCATGGTTGCAGTTATAACACGCTGCCCTACTGTTATTTTTATTTTCATACTTTCTGTATTAGGTTCTTCATCTCCGTTATTTATCTCTGTTCTTCTTGTCTCCGGATACTCTGTATTATCAGGATGCTCGCTACATGCTATCCAAACGGAAGCCAGCAAAATAGTAAAAGAGTATATCGAAAACCGCTTCACTCTGATTACTGATAGTCGAATTTTTCTATTCATATCCATACTTTTATTTATTTACTTGAAAACTATTTATTTGTATGGTACAAAGTTCTGAAAAAAGAAGAAAAATCCCTGTAGACAAATTACGGGTATAACAACCCCAATTACTGATTATTTTATTGCAGACTATTCAAAAAGCATGTCGGTTGCACGCCCAATGAATACAGAAGTCAGGCTTTAGCTTAAAGATTAGTACCCTTATTGAAGGGGAACTGTAATATGGGTAAATTAATCCGTAATTCATATACAAACAGATTTCAAATCCTGCAGTATCTTTGCAGTGTCATAAAGAAATAAGTAAAAACATTATTTAGAAAAACTGTTTGATATGTATTTAGAAAATATTTATTCTCCTGCAGATGTTAAGAAACTGTCGGAAAAAGAGCTAAACGAGTTAGGTGGAGAAATCCGTGCAGCACTCCTGCAAAAATTAAGTGAACATGGCGGGCATTTCGGACCTAATTTCGGAATGGTGGAAGCAACGATTGCTTTACATTATGTATTCAATTCGCCCAAAGACAAAATTGTATTTGACGTATCGCACCAGAGTTATGTACACAAGATGCTGACCGGTCGTAAAGATGCGTTCCTTCATCCGGAAAAATACGACAACGTATCAGGTTATACCGAACCGCAAGAAAGTGAACATGACTTCTTCATCATCGGACATACTTCCACTTCTGTCAGTCTGGCCAGCGGATTGGCAAAGGGACGTGACCTTACAGGCGGCAATGAAAATATCATAGCCGTCATAGGGGATGGTTCTTTAAGCGGAGGTGAAGCTTTCGAAGGATTGGATTATGTGGCAGAACTTGGCACTAACATGATTATTATCGTTAATGACAACCAGATGTCTATTGCCGAGAACCACGGAGGATTGTACAAGAATCTGAAAGAATTACGTGACAGTAACGGCCAGTGCGAATGTAACTTCTTCAAAGCGATGGGACTGGATTATATGTATGTAAATGATGGTAATAACGTACAGGCATTGATTGAAGCTTTCTCTAAAGTGAAAGATATTCAGCATCCGATAGTAGTACACATCAATACATTAAAAGGTAAGGGTTATGCACGTGCCGAGCAAGATAAAGAGACTTACCACTGGCGTACTCCATTCAATGTAGAAACCGGAGAAGCAAAAGTGAGTTATGAAGAAGAAGATTATAGCGAGGTAACCGCCCAATACCTGCTGAAAAAGATGAAGGAGGACTCACGTGTGGTAACAATCACTTCTGGTACTCCCACCGTTCTGGGATTTACTCCGGACCGCCGTCAGGAAGCAGGCAAGCAATTCGTAGATGTAGGCATTGCCGAGGAACACGCAGTAGCTCTTGCTTCGGGCATCGCAGCCAATGGTGGGAAACCCGTTTACGGAGTATATAGTACATTCATCCAACGCTCCTACGATCAACTTTCACAAGACCTTTGTATCAATAACAATCCGGCTGTTTTGTTGGTCTTCTGGGGTACGTTATCCGGAATGAATGATGTGACTCATCTCTGTTTCTTCGATATTCCGCTTATCAGCAATATTCCTAATATGGTTTATCTGGCTCCGACTTGTAAGGAAGAATATATTGCCATGCTGGAATGGAGTATCCGCCAGAATGAACACCCGGTTGCTATCCGCGTACCGGCAACAGATGTAATCAGTAGCGGAGAACCGGTAGATTCCGATTACAGCATTCTCAATCGTTACAAAGTTACTCATCGCGGTTCGAAAGTGGCCATTGTGGCTTTGGGTTCATTCTATGGATTAGGACAGTCGGTTGCATCACTTCTGAAAAAAGCCAATGTCGACGCAACACTCATCAATCCGCGTTACATCACCGGTGTAGACAACGAACTGATGGATGAACTGAAAGCAGATCACGAGTTAGTGATAACATTGGAAGACGGTGTATTGGATGGCGGTTTCGGTGAAAAAATTGCCCGCTACTATGGTGCTACAGACATGAAAGTCCTGAACTATGGAGCTAAAAAGGAATTTGTAGATCGTTTTGATTTACAGGAGTTTCTCCGTGCCAATCACTTGACAGATGAGCAGATTGTAGAAGATATCACAGCACTTATTGGTTAAAATCAAACCCATTCACTATATATTCAACAGGTTGATGTATATTGTCGGTTAAGACAATTGCATCAACCTATTTCATTTCGATATGAAGTAACAATCCTTTCCGATAATTCAATGGAGTTTGTCCTGCATTCCTTTTGAAGAACTTACAAAAAGCTGCCGCATCACTAAACCCTAACTTGGAAGCAATCTCACCAACCGTAGATTTTGTAGAACTCAACAAGGTACGCGCTTCCATAACCAACAGTTCGTTTATAATACTATTGATAGTCTTACCTGTTCCAGCACGTACAATACGGGCCAGGTACTGCTCACTGATAGCCAGTTTATCCGCATAAAAGCTCACAAAATGTTCTTCCCTGAAATTCCGGGTAACCAATGCATGAAACTCCTGTAAAACGTGGTCTTTACGGCTGACCTCTTTTTTAATAATTGTCTTTCGGGAAAGAAAATCAGCTATATCAAGAAATAAAGCATTGCATGCTGCCTGTATGCGCCGGAAAAGAAAATGATGTTCAATATTCAGCAGGCGCATCAACACTTCCAGTTCCTTACGGATGATTTGGGCTTCGTACTCTGTCAACTGTATCGTATATTGTTTATTCTGCCTCATTGTCGCCAATAAGATGGCCGTTATTTGTGTCAAATAAGAATCGTCTGTCCGCATGGATTCGGAAAGGGCAAGAGTAATAAACTGAATATCACGGCTTGAGTAAAGATGCTCCGTGAGATAATTCGCTCCATGAATAAGCAGCATATTCGGCTCTATCGCAATAAACTCTCCATTCAGCAGAATCTCCGAACGACCTTCAAGAACGAATATCATATAAAGTTCCCGATTGAAATAACATTCATTTGCCGGATAACTTCTATCTTTATATTCACTCCTAAAACAGACTACCTCCTCTTTATAATGAGGAAGTTCCGGATGCTCCTTTAATAGCTGTGTATTATCAAATATACGAGATTTTACCATTTACATCTTCTTTTTATGACGTAAAAATACGATTTGTTTCGGATATGACAAAAAGTGTACGGAATTAGATAATCTATTTCAGAGTAAAAAACGGGACCTTTGCATATCCTTTTTTCAATGCATGAAAGGAAAATAAATAAAGGAGGTCAAAAAGGTATGGAAATGAAAGATGTTTTCAAGAGGTATTTAGTATTTGTTATCGGACTCTATTTTTTAGCGGCAGGCATTGTATTGATTATACGCTCGGCACTAGGAACTACTCCCATATCGAGCATCAATTATGTATTAAGCTTGAATAGTCCTTTGTCATTGGGTACTTGCACCTTCATCATCAACATGGTTCTTATCCTGGGGCAATTCTGGTTAATCCGAAAGAACAGAACCCGGCAGGATATTATTGAAATTCTTCTTCAAATGCCGTTCTCTTTTATCTTTTCGGCATTCATTGATTTTAATATGATGCTGACAAGTGAACTGCATCCCGCCAATTATGGCATGTCAATCGCTTTATTACTTACAGGATGCATGATGCAATCTATCGGAGTAGTTCTCGAACTTAAACCGAGAGTAGCCATGATGAGTGCAGAAGCATTCGTGAAATATGCGTCCCGCCATTATAACAAGGAGTTCGGAAAGTTCAAAGTCTATTTTGATATTACTTTGGTTACGTTGGCCGTAATTCTCTCTCTCTTACTTACACAAGGTATTCAAGGAGTACGTGAGGGGTCGCTCATTGCAGCCTGCATAACCGGATATATCGTGAGTTTCCTGAATCAAAAGATAATGACGAGAAAGACCCTCCATAAATTATTACCAGTCTGGAAGTAAATCCTGCGTCAGTTTTAAATAAACACCTTATAAAAAAAGTCGCTTCTTTGAAAGATTCAAAATCTTTTCAAAGAAGCGACTTTTTATTTCATCTATAATTATACTTGTATTTACTTCTTCTGCTTATCTATTTCTTTCAGAAGTTCATCGACAGCCACCTTTAATTGGGTATCCTCTCCCTTAACGACCGCCTCCGGATCATTAGCAACCTTCACATCCGGTTCCAACTGGGTGTTTTCCAAATAACTGCCATCAGGCAAACGATAGCCAACGATAGGAATACCAAAGACGAGTGAAGGATCTTGTAAAGTTTCCCAAGACACGCTCGTCATTGTACCCGGAACAGGCATACCAACAAGTTTTCCTATATTTTGATGTTTATATACCCATGGAGTTCCATGTGCATTCGAATAGTTAGCTTCACATTGCAGCATAATAGACGGCTTGTTCCAACGACGGCTTGGCATGTCACACGCTTCGCGTCCACGGACTACTTGAGTGAAGTATTTCTGACCGCTGAACAGTATTTCAATATCTTCGTGCAAACGACCACCACCGTTGAACCGGGTATCAATCACAATTCCATCACAGTTGTTATATTTTCCCAGAATATCCGAGTAAACGGTACGGAAACTGTCATCTCCCATGGATTGAATATGAACATATCCCAAACGTCCTTTCGACCATTTCTCAACATCTGCCGCCCGCTGTTTCACCCAACGTTTGTATAACAACCCATTCAGCTGACCACTCGTAACCGGCATCACTACTTCTTCCCAACGTTCTTTATTTTGCGGATTGTAGATTGAAATCAAGGTCTTCTTCCCTGCTTTATTATTCAACAGACAAGTGATGTCATGATCGGGAGTTATTTCCTCACCGTTAATCTTTTCAATGATACACCCTGCTTTTACTTTGGTACGTGAATGGTCGAACGGACCTTTCTCGATGATTTCGGCAATCTGCATCCCTTTTCCCTGATAATCCCAGTCGAACAGAAGCCCCAGATTGGAAGTAACATCACCTTTACCTTTGGGAGAATAGCGTCCTCCGGTATGTGAAACATTCAACTCGCCCAACCATTCACTCAATAGTTCTGCAAAATCATAATTGTTATCAATGTGAGGCAGGAACTTGCGATAAGCATTAGTCATGGCATCCCAGTTTACCCCGTGCATATTGACATTATAAAAACGTTTCTGATGTTGTTTGTACACATGGTCAAACATCGCTTCACGTTCAGCTGCCAAATCCATTTTCATTTCAGCCTGATAACTGATTGATTTCAAAGCATCCGACTTGGCATCCATCTTTTGCATATTACGGCTTCCCAACAAGAAAATATCTCCTTTTTTATCCAGCATCAGCGATGCCCATCCGGTATTGAGTTTATGCAGACGTTTTGTCTCTTTCTCACGGAGATTCATTTTCCAAAGGTCATATCCATCTTCGAAAGCAGAGAAATAGTAGAGATCCTCCCCATCTTTGGATAGTATGGCACTGCCTAAGTCAGAAGAGTTGGGAGTCAGACGTACGATACGGTCTTCAATGCCGTTAAGTTCGACTACTATATCTTTTTGGTCTACTTTTTCCTCATCCGCCTTCTCCTTATCACCGTCTTTCTTCTTGTTATCATCTTTCTCCTTTGCTTTCTTTTGTTCCTTTTCAAGTTCCTTGAGCAATTCGAAATCTTCCTTGCTCAAACGGTAACGATCATAAGCATCCTGATTGAGGAATACCAACATAACATCCTGTTGCGATCCCCAGGAAGCATGTGCACGCATACCATAACGTTCGGTCTGGAAAAGAATGGCATTTCCATCGAGTACCCAACGCGGAGAACCGCTGATGTATCCGCTATTAGTCAGATTGGTTATCGCTCCTCCCTGTGCACTGACAATACCTATATCCGAATAAGGATCGTGACGGTTGCCGATAAATTCAAGAGTAAACCATTTGCCATCCGGTGACCATTCGTAGTCAAATCCACCTCCGGTATTATACCATGTAGAACCGTCCGTCACCTGACGTACTTTCTTCGTTTTCAAATCGAGTACCATCAAACGGTTGCGGTCTTCGATAAAAGCCAGCTCTTTACCATCCGGCGAATATTGCGGATAGGCACGTTCTACCGTTTTGGACAGTAATAAAACTTCCTCCTCAATAAGAGTGGCATTAGGGAAATTAGGGTCTTCCTTACGGCTTATTTTTGCAGTGTAAAGTTGCCAATTACCGGTGCGTTCACTGGCATAAACCAGCGTCCGGTTGTCCGGAGCAAAAGAGACGGAAGCTTCTTTTGCAGGAGTATTTGTGATTTGCTTGGTTGTAGCATAGTCAGTTGAAGTTACAAAGACGTCACCACGTACAATAAAAGCAACCTGTTTGCCATCCGGAGATACGGAAGCGGAAGTGGCTCCCTGTGAGAATTTAAGTGCAGCAACCTGCTCTTCATCGTCACGGACAAGTTCTACTTTTACTTTTTCCGGACGGGCACCGGGTTTCTGGGTATAAAGCTCACCGTCATAGGTATAACACAAAGTTCCTTTATCGCTGACAGACAAGAAACGTACCGGATGAGTCTTAAAAGTAGTGACAGCCTTTACTTCTTGTGGAGTATTCAATGGGAAAGTATACACATTAAAAGAACCTCCATTACGTTCACTCAAAAAATAGACTGTATTACCATCAGGTGCATATACAGGATTACGGTCCTCCCCTCCCCGGTTTGTCAGGTTCGTATGTTTTCCGGTTTGGGTATTGCATAACCAAATATCTCTCGTAATGGATGAAGTGTGATGTTTTCTCCATTCATCCTCAAAACCTTTGCGGTCCTGATAAAGAAAGTTCTTTCCTGCTTTATCAAAACAAACGAGTTCGGCGGGAGTTGCCAGCACTTGTTCGGTGCGTCCTCCGTCTACAGAAACTTTGTATAATTCTGTCATCGCTCCCGTAGGAAACAAAGCGCTGTTTGCAGGATCTTGTATGGAAGCGGAGAAAAGGACATACTTTCCATCCGGTGTAAAAGCCGAGGGAATTTCCGATGCGGAATGGTAAGTCAGTCTCCGGGCGACACCTCCGTCGGCAGGCATGATGAACAGGTCGAAATTTCCATTCCGGTCACTGGCAAATGCGATTTGTTTTCCGTCGGGAGACCAGACGGGATTGGCTTCATAAGAGGTTTGTGTGGTAAGTTGAACGGCAGTTCCTCCTTGTGCGGGAACTTTATAAATATCTCCTTTATAACAGAAGACAATCTCGGTTCCATCCGGTGAAATACGTGCATCACGCATCCACAAAGGAGTAATTGCATAGCTGGATAATGCTGATAATACCAGTGCTAACGAAGTTATTAGTTTCTTCATATCAATTTATTATATATTTATTCCGAAAAATCAGTTTGAATTAGTTTTCCCGTGTAATTATAGAATGCTCTGTCACCAAAATCTTTGAAAAAGAAAGCGTATTTATCCACTCCCGTACAATGACAAACGCCAATTTGCCGGGGAAGGTATTCCTGCAAATAATCTGCAATGATCTGATATTTTTGTTTTTCCGCATTATGAATGTGAAAACCTCCGAGAAGTAACTTGCAGGGAGATTCAGGAAATGCAGCCCGAACGGTACGCAAGATATTGGTGATCCCCCGGTGAGAACAGGCGCTCAACACAGAAACTCCTTCCGGTTCCACTAACACCATTGCCAATTCATCCTGAAAGGTATCCGGTATTTTGCAACCATCTTCTTTCTGAACCCAGAAGCGTTCAAAATGGGTATCCTCCTGATTGATAATATCAATAGATGGAAAAAGAAAGACTCCGGGAAGCAGTTCGGTCTGCTCTGTGATAAAGCGGAAACGGGAAAGATCAAGATTTTGCGTATGCTTCATTCCATTCTCGCGTTCATCCTTGAATTTAGGAAAAAAGATTTCACGTTTACAGACAACGGTTGCCTGTGTATTCAATTCCAGAAAACAACGCAGTCCACCCGTATGGTCACTGTGACCGTGGGATAATATTAAATAATCAACTTTTTGTAAATCAATGTGCAACAGACGGGCATTACGGATAAACAAGTCAGATGCTCCCGTATCGAAAAGAATTCTATTCCCTTGGATCTCAATATAGAGAGAAAGACCATGCTCTGCCTGCAATTTACGTCCATAGACACAATTCTCCACAAGAGTCGTTATTTTATAGCCCATGATACTTAGTTAGTTATCAAACGAATTATACAAAATAAAAAGTTCTGCCACAAAATTATAATAATTCTGTGGCAGAACAAGCAATCTAATCAATTAAAATTCTTGACTTTTCAATCTTTCTGATTGAATCCTTATTTTTATCCTTCAAAAGATTATACCATTTTCCCCATCTTGTAAGCTTCCTGCATATAGGGAGTATCTTTAATTTCCCCTACCTTCCATGCACCAATTCCATAAACCGTTCCCTTTTCCTGCGGTCCTTCCAGACAATCGAGGAAGCCACGGAAACCATCAATGGTACGTTCCATCATTGCTTTATCGTTTTCCGCAGCCGCAATAATGAAATAAAATTCCTTATTGGTTATTTCCGTATAGCGTGCACAGCAGCGGTCGATCATAATCTTCATCTGTCCGCACATGGTATAAAAATAGACCGGAGTTGCCATCACAATCACATCTGCAGCAATCATCTTCTCTACAATTTCCGCTGCATCATCTTTCTGCGGACAAGGTTTGCCATACATACTGCAAACACTGCACCCCGTACAAGGATGAACTGTTTTGTCTTTCAGAAAAATCTTCTCCACTTCATTACCTGCTTCGAGAGCACCTTTCATAAATTCATCACATAATAAATCAGAATTACCACCTTTACGTGGACTGGATGAAATAATCAAAACCTTTTTAGCCATAACTTTACTTTATTACTTTTTATTTTCAGAATTCTTTCTATCAATGATTCACTTTGCAAAAGTAGGGAAATAAAAGTATATCGAATGTAGATAAATTACAGAGAAAGATACCTAAATTACAGATTCCATGTTTTGCCATTATTTTTATCCAATCCCTTGTACATATTTATTCTACATTCATGATGGCTGTATTATCACAGTTATATATTTCTCCTCGAGCATCAGAGCGTCTCTAGTAACTTTATGAGACGTTCTGCATGTTCCACCGACATAGCTTTCTGCTGTTCAATGAGTTCGGGAGCAGTACGACTACCGTAGCTCACGCCACAAGTATATACACAGCCGCAATACTCCATCTGCGTCAGCCGACAGGTGGCTTTGTAGCAGGGCAGAAATTCGTCGATAGTGTAGCCCATCGCCCCCTCATGGCTATACAGTGCTTCGGGTGCTCCCGTTGTGAAAGAGAGAACGAGTTTCTTGCCTTTGAGCTTGTCTCCGGTACTTCCGTGTGAAAAACCGTGACGGAAAGTCTCTTCCATCCAGCGTTCCAATATGGAGGGTGCGGAGTACCAGAAAAGGGGGAACTGCAACACGATGATGTCTGCCCGGAGCAATTTCTGCTGTTCGGCTTCCACGTCGATTTTGAAATCGGGATAGAGTTCATCCAGCTTTACGATTTCGGCTTCCGGCAGCCGTTCGTTCAAGGTTTCGAGAATCGTTTTATTGGCTACGGATGCGGCAAGGTCTGTATGGCCGCTGATAATCAATACATTTTTCATATTCATTCTTTTTATTGTTATTTTTTATGCACCTACACCGCCGTCCACTTTATAGTCAGCCCCGGTTACGAAACTGGCTTCGTCGCTTGTCAGAAAAGCGACGACAGCGGCAACCTCTTCGGGTTGTCCCATTCGACCGAGAGGTACGCTTTTAGTTACCATATCTTTGTGGGCTTTCGCGGCTTCGTCCGAAAGTTCGGTCTTGCCGTAGATAGGGGTTTCGATAGGCCCTACGCCGAGTGAATTGACACGCACGCCATCTTTAGCCAACTCTTTTGCCCATGCACGTGTCATGGTATAGACAGCAGCTTTCGAGGCGGCATAGTTTGCCATCGTTGCGATAGGATTGGTTGTCATGGTTGTCGTGACATTCAGGATATTGCCTTTTACTGCTTTTATCATCGGCAGGCAGGCTTGTGTCAGCATGACGACGGCACGCACGTTGATAGCAAATACCTTGTCGTATTCGTCGATTTTCATCTCGGCAAACGGGGTGACGGGCGCCCATCCCGCATTATTGACGAGAATGTCGAGATGACCGTACTGTTCTCTGATAGTCTGAATGATAGATTCTATTCCGGCTTCCGATTCGAGATCAGCAGCAAGAAAGGTTATCTTATCACTATAGGAGGCTGTTTCGGCAAGTGTCGTTTCCGTGCGGCCTACAATCAATACGTTAGCGCCTTCATCGGCCAGACGTTGGGCGATAGCTCTTCCGATACCTGTTCCGGCTCCGGTTACAAGAGCTGTTTTATGATTTAATGATGGATACATATTTCTTATTGATTTTCTTATTTGAGTTTGTTGATTTTAATTTTCTATCTCTCCGCCTTGGCTACTGTCTGCTGATGTCCTTCGATAGTCCCCATCTTGGCAATATCCTCGTCCGTGCGATTTCCATGTATAATAATATGACTTAATGCTTCGTTCATAGCAGCATATTCATCAGCCGTAATAGCCACTTCCGCAGCACCCAGATTTTCAAGAATACGGGCATCGCTACGCATACCGGGTATAGGAACAATATGACCGGAATACATCACCCAAGCTAAAGATATTTGTGCGGCGATACAGTGCTTCTCTTCTGCATAGCGATTGATAAGATCGAGCAGGACTTGATTGGCACGCATATTTTCTTCGGAATAACGAGTAATCACACGCCTTACATCATCTCCCTTAAATTCATGCGCAGAGTGGTATTTACCGCTTAAAAAACCTCCTGCCATAGGTGAATAAGCAACAAAGCCGATGCCTTCAGCCTTGCAATAAGGAATGACGTCCGCCTCCCACTTGCGTTCCATCAGCGAGTATTCGCTCTGTACGGCTGTTATAGGCGTAACGGCATGTGCCGCCTTGAGTTGTTCGAGGGTAGGCTCGGATTGTCCCCATGCACGGATTTTTCCTTCCTTAATCAATTCCCCCATCCAATAGGCAACCTCTGCGGGATCATTCTCTTTGGGCACACGGTGTTCCGTGTAAAGGTCGATATAGTCGGTTTGCAAACGTCGTAAAGAACCTTCGACGGCTTGTCGGATGCCGATACGACTGAGTTTGCCTTCCGGATTCTCTTGTCCGGGCAGGACAGCCGGAGTGAATTTTGTAGAGATTGTTATTTCATGGCGGAAAGGCTTTAATGCTTTTCCTACGAGTTCTTCATTCTTATAACAACTGTATATTTCTGCTGTATCGAAGAAGGTACAGCCTTCGTCATAGGCTTTACGGATAAGACGAATAGATTCTTCTTCACTCGGACAAGTCCCGTAACCATGCGTGAACCCCATACAGCCAAGACCGACAGCAGAGATTTCCAATGTTCCGAATTTTCTTGTTTTCATCATTCTGTATCTTTTACTTGTTTATCTTACGAGTTTTATGCCCCAATCCATATTCCCGGTAGCACTAAGCGCGGCTACCCAAAACGCACCGAGCATTTCAGTGTAGCGGGACATACTGATATTTCCTAAATCAAGGGTATCCTCCCAGCCGAAATCCTTTAATAAAACCGCTACTTCAGCTTTCGCGTCAGCATCGTTACCGCAATAGAAGCCCGTAATGGCTTCCGGTAGTTGCTTCGGATGAACCATCAAATGATTGCAGAGATAGTTCAGTGTTTTTACGACTTTTGCATCCGGCAGAAATTTTTGGGCTTCTTCTCCCAAGCTGGTTGTTCCGCTCCATCTCGAATCGAGCGAGATATGTCCGTCTTTGTAGATGTATGGATTTGCCAAGTCGATCAACAGTTTCCCGTTCAGATTTTCTTTTCCGGCAGCGTTTAGAGCTTCGAGCGAGTGGATGCCCTGCACGCAGTTGAATACTCTTTCACCGAATCGTGCAGCATCGGCAAAAGTGCCGTGAGAAGCCCGCTTGCCATTAGTTTTCGCCCAGTTCGCAGCTTTTTCGTTGGTGGCATTACGCGCCCCCATCATAACTTCGTGACCGAGTTCGGTCAATTTCGTGGTGATGGCGTGAGCCACATCGCCTGTTCCTAAGATTCCGTATTTCATACTTTCATTTTTTATTGTTCGGGTTAAATTGCTTGTCGTAATTCAGAAGGAATTTTACGAGTTCGGGATTACGGTGCGACCAGCGGAAGTCGGCCGGTTTGTCGAGCGGACGGATGCTTTCCATATCTTCCGGTGTGAGTGCAAAATCGAATACATCCAGATTTTGTTTCATTCGCTCAATGCGCGTGCTTTTCGGAATGGCAATGATGCCGCGTTGCACCAAATAACGCAGAGCGACTTGCTGTACCGTTTTATCGTATCGCTCGGCTAAGGCCGTCAGTACGGGATTGGTCAGAAGGTCGGGATCGCCTTGTGCCAGCGGCGCCCAAGCCATGATACGTGTATCATAAGGATTCATTTCGGCTTCAGCGTCCCACTGCTGACTGAATACATTGGTTTTCAGCTGATTTATGGCGGGTTTGATTTCGGCACATTCAGCCATGTCCACGAAGCGGTCGGGATAGAAGTTCGAGAGTCCGATAGCACGGACTTTTCCGGCCTTTAATGCTTTCTCCATAGCCCGCCATGTTCCCGGATAGTCGCTAAACGGCTGGTGGATAAGAAGCAGGTCGATGTAATCGGTGCGTAACTTACGGAGCGATTCGTCGATGCTGCGGGTTGCCTTTTCCTCGCCCGCATTGGTAATCCACACCTTTGTCGTGAGAAAAAGTTCATCACGGGACACACCGCATTTGGCGATGGCATTACCCACGCCCTCTTCGTTATAATAAGCCTGCGCCGTATCTATCAACCGATAACCTACGCTGATGGCATTGAGTACACAACGCTCGCACTCTTCGGGCGATACCTGAAAAACACCATATCCTAATATCGGCATTTTAATGCCGTTGTTCAATTTTACAGTCTGCATATAATTCTATTTTAAGGGTTCATATTCTATTTGAGCAATATCGGCGCTCTGCATATCGAAAGCCTCTTCCGCTTTTTCCGCAATGTCGATGTGTGTCCGACTCCGGAGCAATACGTCGAAAGCGGCCTTGTCTTTAAGATCGACGACCATCATCACGGCATCGGGACGTCCAAACAGTCCGCGTGTACGACCGACCGTGATGTCTTCAATAACCGTTTCTATCTCTTTCATGGCACGCATTTCAGCCATCTTTTGTTCTACCACGTCATCGGAAATTCCTTCCTTGACGTTGATGATAAATATATGACGTAACATATTTCTTTTTTATAAATTATTCGTGTATGCGATGTAACCCGATACCTTTTACCGTAGGTAAGTCCATATCGTCGTAGATGGGGCTTTTTCCTGTCTCCAGCAGGGCGATAGTATCCATTTCCTCTTTGGACAGCGTAAAATCGAGGATATTGAAGTTCTCGATCATCCGTTCCTTGTGTACGGATTTCGGGATAACCACGATGTCACGTTGATTCAGCCAGCGAAGGATCACGGCCCCGACGCCCTTATCGTGTCGCTCTGCTATCGCTTTCAATGTGGGATGATTGAATATGTCATTCTGCCCTTCGGCAAAAGGCGCCCAGGCCTCGTGTTGGATACCTTCCTGCTGTAAGAAGGCATTGGCAGCCTGCTGCTGGAAAAACGGATGTGTTTCAAGCTGGTTTACGACAGGTTTTATTTCGTTATGTAAGAAAAGGTCTTGCAGACGTTCGTTGGAGAAACTCGTAACCCCGATAGCCCGGATACGTCCCTCTTTATAGAGCCGCTCCATAGCCCGCCATGCGGCATAGTAATTCCCGTATGGTTTGTGCATCAAATAGAGGTCAAGGTAATCCAATCCGAGCTTTCTCATCGAGAGGTCGAAAGCCCGTAGAGCATCGTCGTATTCGTAGTCTTGCACCCACAATTTGGTGGTTATGAAAAACTCCTCTCGTTTAATGCCGCTTTGCCGAATGGCGTTTCCCAACTGCTCCTCATTGAAATAGGCCGCAGCCGTATCGAATTTCCGATAACCGACCCCAATGGCATCGAGCACCACACGTTCCGTTTCGTTTTCAGGAATCTGAAAGACACCAAACCCGATGGCAGGCATCATTACACCATTGCTTAATCTTACATTTTTCATATCCTTTATGTTTTTTAATTCTGATGCAAAATTACAGAATGCCTATCATTTTATCGTTGCATTATTCGGGGAGGAATTTTCACTATTCGTGGTTTTTCGTTATTTTTGCAGGAAATGAAAGAATAAATGAAACATACAGACTTCGATGGGATTATTTTTGCTGATACATTGCAGGAGTTTAATACCTTACGATATGCAGGAAGAGTAATCCATATTCTTTGCAGCGGAGGAAATATGGGTTTCACATTTCAAGATACCCGTTATAACATCGCGGCCGGGGATTATGTAATTCTACCCAACGCCACGCTCGCATCGGAATTTTCGGATTCCGAAGACTTTCAAGGCATCCTGATGAACCTTTCGGATGCGTTCGTTTCCTCAATTGCCATCCGCAGCAATTACGGTATTATCGGGTATCTGTCGCTTTTACAGAATCCGGTTATGAAACTTTCTGCCCATGATTTTCAAGTATGTGAGCAGGCGATGCATTGTATTCGACAGCGTTTAGCAGACAAAGAGCATCTGTTTTGGGAGGAGTTGATGGGAAGTCTGCTTACGGCACATATTCTCGACCTTTATGATATTCATGCACGCAGTCAGAATAACGTGCAAGTATCGGAACATATAACTTCGTTGCTACGAAAATTCATAGAACTATTATATAACGGCGAGTATATCCAAAACCGTGATCTTGATTTTTATGCTTCTCAACTTTGCATAACGCCTCATTATCTGTCGGAGATATGCAAAAAGGTAAGTGGCAAACCTGCGACTTATTGGATTGACCGCTTTACACTTCAAGAAATCACTCGTCTGCTGCGGCAAAAAGAGCTTTCCTTGACAGCAATTGCAGAACGGTTGAATTTTTCCTCTGTCTCTTATTTTAGCCGCTATGTGCAGAAGAAAATAAAAGTAACTCCGTCAGAGTATCGGAATGATACATCTATTTGATAATACTTTCTTACGTCCATTTGCCCTTATTCTCATTTTTTATCCCTATCTTTGTTCAGGATACGAACAATATAATACTAATGAAGAAAATACTACTGACCGACTCACATAAAGAAAAGCTGTTTCAAATCCCTCTCTTCCGGGACTTACCTCTGAACATCAAACTTTCTTTGCTTGAAAAGCTGGAATTTGTAGTCTATGCAGCAGAAAAAAAAGAGATCGTTGTAACACAAGGTACTCCATGCAATAAACTATATGTATTATTGGAAGGCAAACTACGCACAGACATTATAGACGGACTTGGAAACGAGGTGATGATTGAATATATTATCGCTCCACGTACCTTTGCCACTCCGCACCTCTTCAGTTCAAACAATACATTGCCCGCCACTTTTACCGCTCTCGAAAACAGTGTGGTATTGATGGCAACCAAGGAATCGACCTTTAAGGTTATCAGTCAGGACCCACAGGTTCTTCATAATTTTCTTTGCATCGCCGGTAATTGTAATATCTGCACAGTGTCCCGTCTGAAACCTCTTTCACGTAAAACAGTGCGGGAAAGATTCATTGTTTATCTATATGAACATAAGAAAAAAGATTCATTGGTGGTAGATATCATGCATACTCAATCCCAACTCGCTGAATACTTAAATGTGTCACGTCCCGCTCTATCTAAAGAAATCAATAAGATGATTAAAGAAGGACTTGTCACTATGGAAGGAAAACGAATAGAGATTTTAGATCAAATAACTTTAGAGAAATATCTGTAATAATCTATTCCATAACAATAAAGCTAATAAAGAGAGTGTGTCAAAACGCAGATTAACGCAAATTATCGCAGATTATTTCAATCATATCAGCATATTAATCAACGACTTATAAAATTATTTCTGCGATAATTTGCGTTAATCTGCGTTTTATTATTCATTATGACACACCTCCGTTCTTCTTTTTATATGAAGCTACTTCTACCCGTATCTCTGTATCTATCACTGAATATGTCAATACAAAAATAAAACTCCGGCGATATCAATATAGTATCAGAATGAGTTAAAATAATATTTGTTTCCTTACCACTTTCCGCCTACCTTTGCGACAAAGATCATAACATATAAATCGGTTCAAACCTATAGTATGAAATTACACACTACCGACCTTCTCATCATTTGCGCTTACCTGATCGCTATGATTGTCATCGGACTTATTCTAAAAAAACGAGCTGCCCAAAATATGGACTCCTATTTTCTAGGAGGAAAATCACTGCCTTTTTATATGCTCGGACTGTCCAATGCTTCCGGAATGTTCGACATCACAGGCACGATGCTAATGGTATATTGGGCATTCGCCTACGGATTCAAGAGCCTCTGGATTCCCTGGTTATGGCCGGTATTCAATCAGATATTTCTAATGGTGTATCTGTCCGTGTGGCTCCGCCGTTCCAATGTACTTACCGGAGCGGAATGGATCAAGACGCGTTTCGGAAAAGGTAAAGGGTCCACCCTTTCACATACGATTGTTATCATCTTCGCACTATTGAGTGTCTTAGGTTTTCTAAGTTACGGTTTCATAGGTATTGGCAAGTTTATGGAGATATTCATCCCCTGGGAAGTAGTATCTCCTTACATTCCTTTCAATGTTCCGGCAGAATACGTCCCCCACGTATATGGAATCTTCTTTACCGCCATCGCCACATTCTACGTTATGCTCGGAGGTATGTTGAGTATTGTATGGACAGACGTGGTGCAATTCCTGATTATGACAATAGCAGGTATCGTGATCGTTGTTATCGGAATGCAAATGGTAGCGCCGGATATGATTCACTCCTTCGTTCCCGCCGGATGGGACTCCCCTTTCTTCGGATGGACACTGGACGTTGACTGGAGCAGCCGAATGAACCTCCTGACGGAACGCATGGCGAATGAACCATATAGCCTGATTAGTATCTTCGTCATGATGGCTTTACTCAAAGGTATATTTATGAGTATGGCAGGACCTGCGCCCAACTATGACATGCAGAAAATTCTATCCTGTAAATCCCCTAAAGAAGCGGCTATGATGAGCGGCTCCGTGTCGGTCGTACTGTTAATTCCCCGCTACCTGATGATTATGGGGTTTGCCCTGCTGGCTATCTACTTCTTTAAGGAAGATGGCGGCCTGACACAAATGGAAGTGACACGGACCGATTTTGAGACCATTCTCCCCCACCTAATCACACGTTACGTACCGGCAGGATTGGCAGGAATCTTATTAGCCGGACTACTGGCGGCTTTCATGTCAACCTTTGCATCCACAGTCAATGCCGCACCAGCCTATATCGTGAATGATATTTATTTGAAATATATCAATCCGAAAGCGAGTGTGAAAACACAGATACGCAGCAGCTATATCATTTCTGTTGCAGTGGTAGTTGTCAGCACTATCATCGGATTCTTCCTGAAAGACATCAATGAAATATTCCAATGGATTGTAGGCGCACTCTTCGGAGGATACATCGCAGCCAATGTATTGAAATGGCATTGGTGGCGCTTCAATGGCGAAGGTTACTTCTGGGGAATGACTGCCGGAGTCATAGCAGCCATTGTCATGAAGTTTACCGTTCCCGACGCATGGGTGCTCTACTTCTTCCCGGTACTGTTCGGTATCTCTCTGATAGGATGTATTGCCGGAACGTACAGTGCACCTCCGACAGACGAAGAAACATTAATCAGCTTCTACACCCGTGTACGTCCATGGGGATGGTGGAAACCTATTGAAGAAAAAGCATTGGCCCGTTACCCCCATATACAGCCCAACAAGAACTTCAAAAGAGATGCATTCAACGTGGTTATCGGTATTATCTGGCAATGCAGTCTCACCATCATTCCGATGTATCTCGTTGTCCGCGAACAACTGGGACTATGGAGTTCTATCGCGCTACTTCTGGTTACGACACTGATACTAAGAAAAACCTGGTATAAACCCTTGTGTAAAGAAGAAGTAAGGTATAATGAAGAAATGAAACAACTAAAATAAGGAAAAAAGATTATTAGCTTAACACACTAAAAAACAGAGAACCGATCATGAAAAAACTATCCGTCATACTATTGTCATTGATGCTATGTCTCCCACTATGCGCTCAATTTAAAGGGACAGTCTATATCGACAGCAACCAATCGGGCATATTGGATAAAAGCGATAAGCCGCTGATGGGAGTCATGGTAACAGATGGATTGAATGTGGTAAAAACAGATAAAAAAGGTCGGTTCTCTTTACCCGGATTCGCAAAAACAAGATTTATCACTATTACCACCCCTGCCGGATTCGAAACGCAACAATTCTATTTGCCTACCCAGGAAAACAGAGAAACCTATGACTTCCTGCTGACAGAAAGTGAACGGACTCAATCCAAAGAGCACTCTTTCATCCAAATCACTGATACTGAAGCTACCGGAGGACTAGGCAGATGGGTGACAGATTTAAAAAATTACATCAACAGCGAAAAGCCCGCCTTTCTGATTCACACCGGAGATATTTGTTACGAACCGGGCTTGCAAATGCACAACCGGATAGTAAATGCACAGACCATGGACTGCCCTGTTTACTACTGCATAGGTAATCATGACCTTGTAAAAGGCAACTACGGCGAAGAACTTTATGAATCCATCTACGGTCCGACCTGGTATTCATTTGATATCGGAAATATCCATTATGTAGTCACCCCCATCGACCACGGCGACAACCCGACCGATTACACTCTGCAAGATGTATATAACTGGCTGAAAAATGACCTCTCTTCCATGAAGAAAGATCAGGCCCTGATTATTTTCAATCATGACCTGCTCACCCCCAATGACACTTTCGTATTCAAAGCGGACGATCAGCACGTGCTCGATTTTCGCCCGTTCAACGCCAAAGCCCAAATATACGGGCACATGCATTACAACTATGTGCGCAATCAAAACGGAATCTACACCATTTGTACCGGCACACTGGACAAAGGCGGTATTGACCACTCCCCCTCCTCTTTCCGCGACATTAAAGTAGACGCAAACGACAACATCACTACACAGCTACGATATGCTTTCGTCGCCCCACAAACCACCATCGTTTTTCCAATGAAACAACAAAAAGTGGGGACCAATACTAACAGACAACTTACCATTTCTGTAAATGCATACAATTCGCAAGCAAAGACCCAACAAATCTCATATATATTGACTACTCCGGAAAGTAACGAAGAAGTAGCACAAGGCACTCTCGCACCGCTCACCGACTGGAATTGGACTGCTAATATTTCAATCCCCTCCGATAAAAACGGGAAAGAACTCAAACTGACGGTCACCTCCTCTTTCAATGACGGAAAGAAAGCGACAGACTCCTGTTCATTCATTTATGAGAATGACTTCAAACCATCCATCATTCCCGGAGAGAACTGGAATACCTTGCTCCAAAATGCCGCCCATACCGGAGGAATCAATCATTCCAACCTCCATCTCCCTCTGCAACTGGCTTGGACCTCCAATACCGGAAGCAACATTTTTATGACTTCCCCCCTCATAGCGGACGGTCAAGTATTTACAGCTACCACAGACGATAATGTTTCGCTAAACACCTATATTTGCGCATTCGACCTCAACTCCGGGAAGCCCGTATGGAAATACCGGACAGAAAACTCGATAAAGAACACCATTGCTTATGAAGATGGAATTATTGTAGCACAGGATGCCGCCTGCCATCTATATGCCATTGATGGAAAAACAGGTCAGCTGCTATGGAAACAACGAATCAACCTGGACAGCTATCCATATCTCACCGAGGGACTGACAACAGATAACGGAGTAGTCTACGCCGGAATCGGTGTAGGTTTATCTGCCTATGACCTGAAAACCGGACGCATTCTATGGACCAACAAAGACTGGCGCCAACGTGAAGGCTCCACCACCACATTAACCATTGCCGATGGCGTACTTATCAGTGGAACTCAATGGGGAGGACTATACGGCAACGACATCCATACAGGAAAACAACTTTGGAAACTCTCGGACAACGGGCTCAGCAATCGTGGCACGTCTCCGGTTTACAAAGACGGCAAATTATGGATTATCTCTTCCAAAAGCCTGTTTACCATCGAGCCTAAAACCGGAACTGTACTTCAACAAAAAGATTTATCAATCAATCTGGATGCCACCTCTACCCCTCTGGTCACTGAAAACGAAATCATTTTCGGAACCGTAGAGCGCGGAGTGATGGCACTGGACAAGTCGACCCTTTTCAACAAATGGAAAGCTGAAACATTACCGTCTCTGGTGTACACTGCGCCTTACTCCACCACACCGCAAGCCGGAGTAGAAACCAGCCCTGTCGCTTCGCAAGGAACCGTGTTTATCGGTGCTTCCGACGGCTACCTTTACGCCATCGACCAGTCAACCGGTATCATAAAAGAAAAACTAAATCTTGGAGCACCCATATTCTCAACAGTTGCCGTATCCGGAAATTGTATGATTGTTTGCGATTATTCCGGCAATGTGCATTGTTTTACCCTCGCGCAGTTTTTGCCACCCTACGCGTTGTAATTTAAAGATTATCACGTATCTTTGCCTCCTCAAATCATAAATACGAGATATGGCTATTACAATCAAGAAAGTCTCCACAAAGAGAGAGCTTAAGAAATTTATCCGTTTCAATTACAGAATGTACAAGGGCAACCCTTACTCTGTGCCCGACCTCTATGACGACATGCTCAACACCTTCAACAAGAAGAAAAACGCAGCATTCGAATTCTGTGAAGCAGATTATTTCCTCGCATACCGGGACGATAAAATTGTAGGACGTGTAGCTGCAATTATCAATAATCAAGCGAACGAAAAGTGGGAAAGTAAGAACGTTCGTTTCGGATGGATAGACTTTATCGACGATCCCGAAGTATCGTCCGCACTCATCAAAGCAGTGGAAGACTGGGGAAAAGAACGGGGCATGACTCATATTGCCGGCCCTCTCGGATTTACCGATTTCGATGCGGAAGGAATGCTGATCGAAGGATTCGATCAACTTAGCACCATGGCCACTATCTACAACTACCCGTACTATCCGGTACACATGGAAAAGTTGGGCTTCGAGAAAGACGCCGACTGGGTGGAATACAAAATCTACATACCGGATGCCATTCCCGACAAACATAAGCGTATCTCCGAACTAATCCAACGAAAATACAACCTCAAGATAAAAAAATACTCCTCCGGAAGAAAGATAGCCAAAGACTACGGACAGAAGATTTTCGAACTGATGAATGAAGCATACAGCCCACTCTACGGCTATTCTCCATTGACACAGCGACAGATCGACCAGTACGTAAAAATGTATCTGCCGATCCTCGACTTACGGATGGTTACCCTTATCACTGACGCCAACGATGAACTGGTCTGCGTAGGCATCTCCATGCCCTCACTGGCCGAGGCTTTACAGAAATCAAACGGACGTTTGTTGCCGCTCGGATGGTTCTATCTATTAAAGGCACTATTCATGAAACGCCGTGCCAAAATGCTTGATCTACTACTCGTTGCAGTGAAGCCGGAATATCAGAATAAAGGTGTTAACGCTTTGTTATTTTCCGATTTAATTCCAGTTTATCAAAAATTAGGTTTTATATTTGCAGAAAGCAATCCCGAACTGGAATTGAACGGTAAAGTTCAGGCACAATGGGATTACTTTGAGACTCAACAACATAAGCGCCGCCGTG
>OGPZ01000471.1_pt1 | contig 36241 bp, 38 predicted proteins | sample 1553111 | NCBI WGS metagenome assembly OGPZ01 (sample SAMEA2579968, study PRJEB22360) | human gut metagenome
TCCTTCCGGGTAAGCTGCTTCACCTGGTGTTCCAGTATTTTTTCTTCATGCTGCGCCCGCCGCAGTCTGGCTTCGCCTTTGGCAATCTCCTGATTCAGCTTTTCCAGCTTCTCATTTATCATGGCAGCCCTCCTTTGGGAAGCAGCGTGTAAATGCGGTTTGGTTCTCCCACACCCCGGCGCACCCGCAGGATAAGCCCGATGTCCTCCAATTCTTTCAGGGAACGCTTCACAGTGACGGGGCTGCGGGAGAGGGCTGCCGCTAATTCCATGATAGGAAAACGGACAAACAAAATGCCGTTGCTATCCTCTATCCCTGCCGTAAGGGTGGTGTTCAGCAGACGGGCATACATGACTTTTGCTGTGCTGCTGATCGGCAGCCGAAGCATTGCGGCGGGTAGCGGCATACAAGGCGGCAGAACCGTGTCTGCGCTCATAAATTCAAATTCCATTTAACTGATTTTCTCCTTTCGCTTGGCTCGTTTTGACAGGTAATGGGGGCAGTCTATCACGACAGCCCGGAAACTCTGCTTGCACTTATGCTGGCACTTCCGGCACAGGTCGTTGTAGGCCACACGCCCCCGGTCATTGAGGAAGAAGGAAAGCTCCAACTTCCGTTTCTTGCTCATTCTCGGCATAGTGCCTCCTATCATAGAAAATCCGCCCATTTCAGCCGTAACAACGGGAACAGGCGGATAAAGGTTTTTGGTGTCATGTTTCGGGGCGATTTTCAAGGAAAATACGGCCATAGAGCCGCTTTGAAATGCCCCATAGTATTACGGACGGGGCAGACTACACCCCGCCGATTTGTCGTGTTTGGGTAGCGTTTTGGTATCAGTTCTGCCGGGTTGTCCTGCTGTCGTTCCTGCCCCTGAATCTCACAGCGGCGTTTCGTTCCCGTTGGTACGCTCGCTGCGGTCAAGGTTCCTCCATTTCCTTGCCGCAGGTCGTTGCGCTACATCGCCGGGGAGCATATCCCATCAGGCCGGTCATTCGATTGGAAATAATCCATCGATGAACTGACTTAATCATAGCTCATTTTTGAACCCTTTCCCGTATGTCCATAAAATAGGAAAACCGCCCCAAAATCGAAAAATTCCACGATTTCGGAACGGTATATGGTATAATAAGGAATAACAGCGGCAGCCAGCCGCAGGAAGGAGCGATGTGTTTATGAAAACCCGCATTTCCGTACAGGAACGCCTGAAAGATTTACGGGTGGAACGGGGCTTGAATCTGGAAGAACTGGCACAGGAAACCGGCATTTCAAAATCAGCCCTCGGCAGTTATGAAAACGACAACGACGAATACAAGGAAATTAACCACGGCAGCCTGTTGAAGCTGGCAGACTTCTATCAGGTGTCGGTTGACTATCTGCTCGGCCTTACCAATAATCGGAGATATGAAAACACCCCGATAGAAGAATTACATTTGAGTGATGAAGTCGTGGAACTGCTGAAAAGTGAACGCTTCAATAACCGGCTGCTGTGTGAGATTATCTCCCATGAAAAATTTAAGGAATTGCTGGCAGACGCAGAAATCTATGTGGACGGGATAGCAACCATGCACTTCCATGACACAAACAGCTCACTGGCTGCTTTACGGGCTATGGTACTGGAAGAACACCCCGAAGCTGCGGCAGACCGGGCAATCAAAGTGTTGGAAGCCTGTCAGATAGAGGAAGAAGATTTTTTCTGCCATGTGACGCACAAAACATGGGACGTCATTCTCCATGATATACGCAAGGCGCACGAAAATGACAGCGAAAGTGCGCCGGATACCACGCCTGCCGATGAACTTATACGGGAAGTACAAAAGGCCATGCAATCTCCGGGGGACAGGGTTCAGCAATTCACGGAGATATTCTGCAAGGCGTTCCGGCTCAAATACAAGCGGCTCTCACAAGAGGAACGAAGCCTTTTGAAAAAGCTGTTCAAGAAATCCCCGCTGATAAAACAGTCTGGTATGAACTTCCGGCGCAGGCCGTGGAAATAAAAACAGCCGTTGTAGGATTTTGTTCCTACAGCGGCTGTTTTTATTTATGAATCTTCTCCAACAAAAGACAGGATATTTTCATCAGTTTGTAATGTAATTGTTGCGCTTTCTGAATCATCAGAATAAACTCTTGTTCCATATACGCCTGTAACAGGCTCCTCTAAATTTTCAAAAGTTAATCCGAGTTTCGAAGAAGAATTGTCAATCTTTTCAAGCGAATATGTACCTGTCCATTCTTGTTTATGAGTGTTATCTGTTAAGATAAAACTTTTTTCTTCAAAACTCAATGTCAAATCCAATACTGGTATGTCATCATGCACTGAACCTGAGAATAACATATTACCATCTAAATCAGTAATAAATTCTAAAGACCAGTTATATGATGATACCGACCGAGTTTGGGAAGAATCACACGAACATAAGCCTACACACATAAAAAAACATACGCATATTGCCAATAACCGTTTCATTTTACCTATTACCAACCTTAATTCACAACTGTTTTGCATTTAATTAGGGAAGTGTCACAGGGTAAGAAATAGCGAAAGCTCCACCGCCTGCCAAGGCATTATTAGCGGTAGCAACACCAGAAACAGAAACCGTTCCCTTATCTCCGCTATTACCTGTTCTTCCAGTATCCACATCAGTTTCGATTGTTTCTTCACCGTCGGCTAATTCTGCAAATGCCGTATTGGTGGATTTTTTGTTCATAAGCACATTAACTGTACCAGTCATACCAGTGAACTCCGGTTTTGGAGATTCATACCACGGTACATACAACTTCACATGAACTTGAATCCCATCATCCTCATCATAAGTTGCATAAGAGTTAATACGAACATTAGCGACTGCTCTTTTGGTGACACCATCGGAAATCATAACATCGGTTAAGTATCCGTCATATTCTCCAATGACTACCGGCTGTTGAGTATCCGTTATTTCCGTTGTTGTTTCCGCTGCAAAAGCAGGAACCGCACTCACAGAAAAAAGCATACAAAACGCTACCAACGAGGTAAACAATCTTTTACTAAATTTTTTCATAAACAATGCTCCTTTCTAAAATGACCAGAACCTACATTTTTTGTATTCAGTTATTGGCAATATGCTACTAACCTGCAAGCACACTCTCAAATCATAAAATGTTTCAAATGTACTTGTTTTATTTTATGATAGCACTTATTTACATTGGGTACAATAGAAAATATACACCATTAAAATTTAATTTTTTGTGCAAATCGAATCAAATATAAAATTATATCGCTTTAGATATTGTCCTGTTCTAATTTAATCACATTCATAATACCACAATTCAAGGCTTCACAAATGCGAACCAGCGTTTCCATGCTGATATTCTTTCCCTTGCCCATGTTGGCAATCATATTTGTGGTAAGACCGGCGGCAAGCCGCAAATCCTCTTTCCTCATGCCACGCTCTTTCAGTGTGTTCCATAGTGGCTGATAACTAATGTGCATAGGCTTCCCGCCTTTCTTTCCATCGTCAAGTGTTTTATACCCATTATAGCAGAAATCTTGCGTTTCCACAATATTTCTTGACTACACCGCCGGTTCCGTCTGGATTGTGCTTTTCCTTTCTCCGCTTTTATTACATCTAATTAGCCATGAGCTGCTTAATCCCCTGGGATTTTGCACCTGGGTTGTCATTACCATATCCTTCCAGCAGGTTGATAACACCCCATACTGCAAGACCAGCTCCGATCGCTACTACAAGAGTCTGTAAAATATTAATTGCCTGATTAAAAAACGCCATAGTCGTTGTCTCCTTTCAAATCTTTGCTTTTTATCAGTTTCTATCTATGTTTTAAAAAGTCTCTTCCGGCTCTGCCCTTATGGGCGGCCTTTCATGATCTCTCAAATCCATCACCTCCCCGTAAGGGCAAAGAAAAAAGAGCTATGTGTTTAAATCTTTCACATGCTCTGCTTCCTTGTTTTCTATATTTAATTCTTCTGCCAGACTTTCCTCTGAAAAGGCATACAGGTCAAATTCCTGTGCCCTTGTCAGCTTCACTTCCATCCGATGCCGCATATACGCTTCCACATCAAATTCATTTTTCTTATCATAGTCCGACAATTCCTTGTATCGTTTATGCTTGGTAATATCGAACTTGTCACTGAAAAACGGTCTGACACCTCTCAGCTGAAGGATACATTTACTGCCATCCATGACCGCAAGCTCGTCCCGGCTCATCAATTCCTTTCCTGTTTTCTGATAATTCATCCCATAAGAACGGCTCTGCCCACGGGTATCAGAAGTGTTGTATAAATCAATCGTTTCCTTTCCCAGTGTCTCGGAAATCTCCTTTAATGTGGAACTTTCCTTGCCTCCAAGGAACAACATCGTATCGCAGTTACCTAAAATAGTTTCAGCAGCATCTTTATAGATGGTCTTAAGCTGTGACTGCGACTGGAGGATAATGGATGCTGAAATCTCACGGCTACGAATAGTTGCGATCAGCTTGTCAAATTTCGGAATCTGTCCGATATTTGCAAATTCATCAGCTAATATTCTGACATGATATGGTAATCGTCCATGGTGTACATCGTCTGCCCTGTCACATAACAGGTTAAATAACTGGCTGTACATCATTGCCACAACAAAGTTAAACGTATCATCGGTATCTGAAATAATGATAAACAATGCTGTCCTCTGATCCCCTACCATATCCAGTTCCATTTCATCATAGCTCATGATCTCACGAAGCTCCGCAATATCAAATGGAGCAAGTCTGGCTCCACAGCTGATCAAAATCGACTTCGCTGTTTTGCCGGCGGCTAATTTATATTTTTTATACTGACGTACCGCAAAGTGTTCCGGTTCTTCTTTCTCCAGTTCTTCAAACAGCATATCTACTGCATTTTTGAATGTCTCATCATCTTCCCTGGTTTCCGATGCATTGATAAATTCAAGCAGTGTCGCAAAGTTCTGTTCCTCCTCCGGTGCTTCATACCAGATATAGCCAATCAATGCACAATACAGAAGCCTTTCTGCCTTCGTCCAGAAATCCTCACTGGACTTCTCCCCTTCCCCTTTGGTATTTACCATGATAGTATTCACCAGTTTCAGAATATCTTTTTCTGAATGGATATAGTGGAACGGGTTATAATGCATACTCTTGGAAAAATTGATCGTATTCAATACTTTCACTTTATATCCATGCCGTACCAGCATATTTCCGCACTCAATGATGATCGTTCCCTTGGGGTCCGTGACCACATAGCTGATATATTTTCCCATCTGCATCAGATTTGGTTTTACATAAAACCGGGTCTTTCCGGAACCAGATCCACCAATTACAATCACGTTCTTGTTCCTTGCAAATTTCGGATTCTTGGGTCTGCCGTTCATAGTCAACCGTTCAGTCATGGTAAGAAGAATATTGTTCTCAAATATTGGGTCGATAAAGGGTGCAATGTCTTTTGCTGTCCCCCATCTAGCCGAACCATACTCCACTCCCTGCCGGAACTTTTTGGCATTTTTCCCTTTCATATAAACCATGAGCTTCACTCCCACGGCTCCGGTCAACCCAACCAGCAATTCATTTTTATACATACTTGGAAGAATCCTGCTAAATGCCAGCTGAAAATTCAGGACTAACACTATCAGTCTTTCTATCATGGAATTACCTGCACAGTATTGATACAACCATGCCAGCTTATTCCCCACATAAAAAATCATGATATACGGAAGATTCAGCAGAATGAGCCGAAGCAGCTTATGTACATCCACCGGCGGTAATCTCTCCAGGTATCCTTTTCCTACACCAAGCAACTTCTGTAATCTGCTCATAATGACGGCTCTTTCTCCTTTCCTTTTGTTTTCTCCAGTTCTCTGTGCTTTTTAAGCGACTTGGAAATCGCCTGCTGAAGCTTTTTCCTTACAGATGGCTTTTTATCCTTGTTCAGAGATTGTCCTGTATATTCTTTAAAAGCCGCAGTCATTACATCTGCATCTCTGGCTTTAAAGAACACATAATATCTTGGCGGATCAGCGTTCACATCTTTTTTCAGGCTGAAATCAATGCTGTACTTTTTTGCTACACGCTCAAACGATTTGATGTTTCCATCCGTGATCTCAATATTGGAAAGCTGTACATTCTGCTTCATCAGCTTATCCATACTCTGCTTTCCCTTATAGGTTTTATCCTCTTTATCCTGCTTAGGCTGTTTCTGCCCCTTCAGCTTTTGTTTCTCCTGTTCCATCTTAACAAGAGCTTTTTTCATTGCTGCCTTTAACAGATTTGCAGTGACCTTCCCACATCGGATACAAAGCGATACGGTTTTTTCGTTTACTTCATCCTGCACTTATCTCACTCCTCCTTTCTTTATTCTTCACTGTCACCATACATATCGTGCTGCACCAGTGCGGAATAATAATTGCTGATCGTAAGTGGTGCATTATATAAAACTGTCAGTAAATACTGCCGGATATTGATCACCTTACTGGTATTCTCCTTCAAGCATTTCAGGACAAACCGGATGTGTTCAGAATTCAGTTTCAAAAACTGACTTTTAACCACATCCTTTGGCTTTCTGTCCCCACCTATCCGTATCATTTCCTGTTCGGAACAGACAGTATCCACAATCAGCTCCACAATCTCGTTCAGCATATCCCGGTTATACACATCAACCAGATATTCGTACCCAATGTTGTTCAAGATCATCTGGTGGTATACTTCTCTTTCCATTCGTTTCCTGTGCATTTCTTCACTTTCTTCGGAATAGAAAGAAAGATACTCAGTATCACTCCTATCAGTGTCACTTATTTCAGTCTTATTATCCTCAGTATCATTACCCGGCATTTCTGACATATCTGTACCTGTCATATTGGCATTTCCAGAAATGTCATTTTGACGTGTCTGGATATTCCTTTTATACATATCCTGTTGCGTACATTTGCGTACATAAATCCTATCCGGTCTGCCTAACCCCTGCCGTATCCTCGTAATCAATCCAATTCCTTTCCGACTGTCAAGCTCTGCTAACAGATTCCCTACCTTTTTCAAGCCACATCCCATCATGCCGGAGATCTGCTCCTGGGAAAAATAGATATATACCTTTCCCTCTTCATCCAGCCACCGGTTCTTTATAGATAGCTGCATACGGTCAAGCAAAAGTCCATAAAGCAATTTCGCTTCACAGGAAAGGCTCTTAAACTGCGTATTGGTAAAAAGGACTTTAGGCACACGGTAAAAAGAATAGGACTCCGCTTCTTCACCATAATGATACGGAAATTCATATGTATTATCCTGTGTTCCGATGCTCCTTCACTTCTTTCATAGCCTTCACAATGCAGTAACCCAGACAGGGAGTATGTTTTCCATAAGGACAGCCTTCACATGGCTCCCAGTGAGTTACCTTCCTGCGAAGTGGCGGAGAAGAAATACGATAAAAACATTCTTTCCTTTTGCATTTCTTTCTCCCGGCACTAAAGAAGTAACAATACGCACAGTCCGAAGGCTTATCACTTGCATACCCTACTTCTGTCATCTTCCTGCTCCTTTCCTTCTTTCAGCTTGTTATACTGTTCATCGGATTCCTTTCCAACTCTTATGCAGCAGTATAAAACAAACCCATATACCAGGAATACGATAATCCCTGCAATGATCAATACTGTTTTCATCCCATTTCTTCTCCCTTCACTTTTTTATCAGTATTGGCAAAAAGGGCATCTATGAAACACTTGTCCATAAATGCCCTCTTCTTCTTTAAGAAATCTTAGGATCTCTTATTTTTTCTTCTTTTTGCGGAGAATCACAGTACCTCCGACTCCTGCCATTCCAACTCCTGCAAGCAGGATCCAGAAAAGGATCGGTGTGTTATCTCCTGTCTTCGGTGAAGTAGATGTCTTTGTTGTCTCAGTATCTTTTGTTTCTGGTGTTGATGTTGTTTCTGGTGTTTCCTCTGGAGTCTCTGTTGGTGTTTCCGTCGGCTTCACCTCGTCCTTCATCACTACTTTCTGGATCTCTCCTGTATCTTTTACTGTAAACTTCACATCTTCTGCTACCAGGTATCCATCCGGTGCTGTCTCTTCCCGAAGTGTATATTCTCCAATCGGAAGCATTTCAATATAGTGTGGTTTTTCCTCGGATGTCCAGCTCTCCACTGTCTTTCCCTCTTTATCAAGGATTGTCAGCTTCGCTCCCGGCAGTTCCTTACCAGAAATATCGGTCTTGGAAATCTGCACTTTTGTCACATCATCCTTCATTTCCACCTTCTGTACCTCACTGGTATCTTCAACCGTAAAGGTAATGCTCTCTGCTGTAACATAGCCATCCGCTGGAAGTGTCTCTGTCATGGTATATTTCTTACCAACTGTCAGTTCTTTAATGATATGTGGCTCTTTTCCGGAAGTCCATTCATCCACGGTATTTCCACTTTCATCGGTCACTTTCAATTTTGCTCCCTCAATCTCTTTTCCATCCGTCAGAGATGTCTTGGTAAATTCTACGGTTGTTTCCTCATCTTCAAAAGTAAACTCATAGGAAAGAGTCTCTTTTTCAGCCCCACCATACTCAAAAGTAAACTCCTGTACCTGATCTGTGGTCGCAAATCCCGGTGCTGGTGAAGTTTCCTTCACATAGTAGGTATGACCAAGAGGAAGATCCGCAGTAAAGGTCAGTTTTCCATCTTTATCTGTAGCCTGTTCCTCAATCACCGTATCCGCTTTCAGGATCACATCACCTTTTGCATTGACAATATCATCCTTATTGCACAGAGCAAATACGGCTCCTTCCAGTACACGGTCAGAATCTTTCGCTTTTTTCAGCACTTTCACTTCTGCCTTCTGACGTTCGTTCTGCCAGTCCGCAGAGTAAGTAACTTCCGCAGTATTCTGATCACGGTAAGTCAGGTCAACCTCACGGTTTTCTCCATCAAGGACATAACCGTTTGCTGTCTCTTTCTCTTTGACATAGTATTTGCCAAGAGGAAGGTCTGTCAGTTTTGCCATGCCTGTTTCATCCGTCGTGATCGTTGCTACCAGTGCATCTTTCTTGTAGTAATCTTCACTCTCACCATCCGCTGCTTTTATATACAGTCAATCAGAATATAATCATACTCATCCTTCAGCAGTTCCAGATACTCTTTCAGCACCTTTTCTCTGTCCTCTACTGTAAATAAAGACATATCCATTCCGGCAAGCAATTTATTGGACGGAATTAGGTCAACACCTTCTTCATGGTGCAGAATTGCTTCTTTCGGATCAAATTCCAGTCCCATGATAATGTTCTCCATCATGCTTTTTAATGTTACCTTGAGATTTTTAGGGAATCCCAATCCCATTGTCAAGTGCCCCTGTGGATCAGCATCTACCAGGACTACTTTTTTCCCTGACTTCACCAGTCCGGCTCCCAGATTGATTGTTGTCGTTGTTTTGGCTACTCCGCCTTTCTGATTTGCAATAGCAATTACTTTACACATATACTTTCCTCCGATTTACTCTTTTTCTTCTACTTCAACATAAACACGAAAATATTTGCTTGTTCCTTTGTTCGCATAAGCATCCGATACTTCCAGAACATCCAATTCTTTATGCTTTTCCAAAATACGACGGAACCATTGAATATCCTTTAAAGTACCCTGTAATCTAATTTTCAGCATACATATCCTCCCAGTCTTTGTAAAAACAATACTCTGGATAACGGATTTTAATGGCTTCCCAAAAATACCGGGCATATCCGCAGCAAAACAGATCTTCTACGGTATAATACTGACACTCTTTTAACTGATCTTCCTCTGCTTCATAATCTCCGACACTTGGTGTCCCATTGCAGTAAAGATTAAATGCCATGCGGACGATCCGTAAACTTCCACTGGTCTGCCAACCTTCCTGCAGGGATTCCGTTTTTACACATCCAGTTTTAAAATTATAGATTTTATTCACATTTTCTCTTGTGTCTCTGTCGATACCCAGGCAATAAACCAGAGCCTGATGATAAACATCCTGATATCTGCATTTTTTCAGATATTCCATATAAAATTTTTCGTGTTCCTTGCTCTTGAAAGTAATTGTGCGAGAATTGCTATTCTCTGCTCTTAACGCTGTGTTTGTCATTTTCATTTTCCTCCTGAATTTTTAATATTTTGGTATAAAAAAGCACTCCATTTCTGGAATGCCCCATAAAAAATAGGGACACCCGCTTTTAACAAGTATCCCTATAATCTATCAATGATCTGATAGCTCTCTATTCATTTTCATATTCAAGATTCTTTGTGTTCCCCGTACCGAGGTCTAAGGCAACAACTACGGTTACTCTCTGCACAAGTATCTTTTCCTTGTGATTTTCACCGATTTTGTTGAAACTGAAAAACTCTACAAAGTGCGTAAATTCAAGGATTTCTAGGTATCTTTCCTTTGTAGTCCCACCACAGTCTCCACATGCGTACTCTGCGGAAACATATCCGTAGTAGAAACCCGCGTCAACTCATAATCCTCCGCACACAATACCTTCAGATCTCTCGCCAGAGTAGCACTGTCACAGCTCACATAAACAACCCTCTCCGGTTTCATCTTAAGGATCGTATTCAGAAGTACCTCATCGCAGCCCTTCCGCGGTGGGTCCACAACGATGACATCTGCGTAGACGCCATTCTTCTCATACTCCCTCGGCAGTACTTCTTCCGCTTTTCCAACAAAAAACTCCACGTTCTCAATACCATTAAGCTTTGCATTTTCTCTCGCATTGTCAATCGCCTGTGGTACGATCTCCACGCCGCGGACGAATTTTGCTTTCTGGGCCAGGAACAGGGAGATGGTTCCGATTCCGCAGTACAGATCCCAGACTGTTTCGTCTCCGGTGAGACCGGCGTACTCCAGGGCCTTTCCGTACAGTTTTTCGGTCTGGATGGGATTGACCTGGAAAAAGGACAGTGGCGAGATCTGATAGGAAATATTCCCGATACTGTCCGTTATATAGGACTGTCCCCAGAGGAGACGAAGCTGGTCGCCCAGGATCACATTGTTCCGTTTTTTATTGACATTGATGGTGATGCTGGTCATTTCCGGAATTTCACACAAAGAGTCCACCAGGGCTTTTTCTGCCGGGATCTTATCCCCATTTAAGATCAGACAGACCATCATCTCATCTGTATGGAAACCATAGCGGATCATAATGTGGCGCACCAGGCCTTTTCCAGTTGTTTCATCATAAGGCTGTACATGATATTTTTCCATGTGTCTGATCACACGGTCCAGAACATCCTTATTCTGTTTCACTCCCAGAATACAGTCCCGGTTGTCAATAATAGAGTGGGTTCTTCCTGCATAAAAACCGGTGATGATCTTTCCGTCTTTATTTTTTCCTACCGGGAACTGTGCCTTGTTGCGGTAATGGTAAGGCTCATCCATTCCCATGATCGGTTCCATCGAAAAATCTTCAAAACCGCCGATCCGCTCCAGGTGGCCACGGACTTTTTTCTCCTTGAATTTCAGCTGCTGCTCATAGGATAATGCCTGAAGCTGGCATCCTCCGCACTGGCGGGCAATGGAGCAGGCCGGTTTCACACGGTATGGGGACGGTGTGATCACCTCCATCAGACGGCCATAGCCGTAGTTCTTTTTTGCCTTGATGATCTTGGCGCTGATCCGGTCTCCAATCACGGCGTCTTTCACAAAAACGGTGAAGCCATCGGCTTTCCCGATACCTTCACCGTCAACTCCGCAATCCTCTATATCCAAAGTCAGTATATCGTTTTTACGGAATTCCATCTATTAAATATCTCCTGTTCTTCTTAAATTGGACTCAAAAAGACGGTTGTAACCAAGCCATTCTTTTTTGCCCTTGTCTGCGTGGAAAATCTCTGTCAGTGTCTCCATTCTTGCATCGGTATTGTCTGCCAGATTCAGAGCTACTGCCTCTGCAAGTGCCGGTTTCTTGGGAGAACCATACTCCAGCTCACCGTGATGGGCAAGAATGCAGTGGATCACCTGGTTCTCAAGCTTCTCCGGAAAGTCCGGAATTTCTTTTACCAGATCGTGTACCATCTGTGCCCCGATCACAATGTGTCCCAGAAGCTGTCCCTCGTCTGTATAATCATTCATCGGAAAAGCTGAAAGCTCCTTGGTCTTGCCCACGTCATGAAGAAGAGCGGTTGTGATCAGAAGATCACGGTTCAAAAGCGGATAGGCATTTGCCATGTAATCACAGAGACGTGTCACTCCAAGGGTGTGCTCCATCAGTCCGCCGATAAATCCATGATGCACGGTCTTGGCTGCGGAATGACCTTCAAACACCTTCATAAATTCCTGATCTTCCACAAAAAGCTTCTTCAGAAGCTGGGAAAGATACGGATTCTTCACACTGTTGATCAGGTCGCGCAGCTGGCTCTGCATATCGTCCACACTGTTCTCACTGGTAGGAAGATAATCTGCCGGATCATACTCCCCTTCTCCTGCCTTGCGTGCTCTCTTAATGTTCAGCTGCATGGCACCTGCAAAACTTGTCACATCTCCCATGATCTCAATGTAATCCAGGGCATCAAAATCATCGATCCCCAGAGAATTTGGGTCCCAGATCTTACCATCGATCACACCTGTTTTATCCTGAAGGATCAGATTCTCATAGGGTTTTCCATTCTTCGTTGTAGCTGCCTGTTTCTGTTTACAGAGATAGATTCCGTTTACTCTGTCTCCCTCATGTAATTCATTTAAAAAACGCATAAAATTCTTGCCTTTCTGTTCTTTTTACTTTCAAAGCGGACATGCTCACCAAACAAAGTATCCACTTCACACTTTGTATTCACAGCCAGCCTTTCTTTACGATCTCCGGCTGCATCCCGGTCCGGGCTTTCCCTGTATTTTCGCACAGTCTCCCCTTACATCCGGGCTTTATTCAGTATCATAACACATTTTACTTTCCTTTGCTATGGAAATCATGTAAAATAGGAAACGAAGTGTTTTTTTGCATATCCTGTGTTACGCAGAAAAACACGAGATCAACAGAAGTAACAAAAAGGAGTAACTACAGCAACAATGAACAAAAAAGCATACAAAGCACTTGAATACTATAAAATCATAGATCTGCTGACAGACAAGGCTTCCTCCCCCATGGGAAAAGATCTCTGCCGGAAGCTTACCCCTTCCACAGATATCGAGGAAATCCGGTCCATGCAGCTGCAGACCCACGATGCCCTTGCACGCCTGTTCAAAAAAGGCGGCATTTCCTTTGGCAGTGTCAAGGATATCCGGGGCACACTGAAACGTCTTACTGTAGGCAGCGCCCTGAACGCGCCGGAGCTGCTTTCCGTCTGCAGTCTTCTGGAAAATACCGGCCGTGTCAAAGCCTATTCCAGAAGTGACCGTGACGACGGAATGACCGATTCCCTTGACGGAATGTTTGCGGCACTGGAACCTCTCACACCTCTGAGCACAGAGATCCGCCGCTGTATCCTTTCCGAGGATGAGATCAGTGACGATGCCAGCAGCACCCTTCGTCAGATACGCCGCAGCATCAAAGCCACCAACGACCGGATCCACACCCAGCTTTCTTCTCTGGTTGCAGGAAGCGCCCGGAATTATCTTCAGGATTCCGTCATCACCATGCGTGACGGCCGCTACTGTATCCCGGTAAAAGCCGAGTACAAAGGCCAGATAGCCGGCATGATCCACGATCAGTCCGCCACAGGCTCCACTCTTTTCATTGAGCCTATGGCTGTTGTCAAACTAAACAACGACATCCGCGAGCTGGAGCTGAAAGAACAGAAAGAGATCGAAGTGATCCTTGCCTCCTTAAGCCAGCAGGTAGCTGCAGAACTGGAAGCCATCCATGCAGATCTTTCCATCATGGTACAGCTGGACTTTATTTTTGCCCGCGCCGCTCTTGCCATGGACATGAATGCCAGCGAACCGATCTTCAATACTGAAGGACGGATTCGCCTGCGCCAGGCCCGTCATCCTTTGATCGATAAGAAAAAAGCCGTTCCTATTGACATCCGCCTTGGAGATGATTTTGACCTCCTGGTTGTCACAGGACCAAACACCGGTGGTAAAACTGTCTCTCTGAAAACCGTGGGACTTCTTACCCTTATGGGACAGGCAGGCCTTCATATCCCGGCACTGGACCGTTCCGAGCTTGCACTTTTCCGTGAGGTCTATGCAGATATCGGAGACGAGCAGAGCATTGAGCAATCCTTAAGTACCTTCTCCTCTCATATGACAAACGTGGTTTCTTTCCTGAAATCCGCAGATCAGGATTCCCTGGTCCTCTTCGATGAGCTTGGTGCAGGTACTGACCCTACCGAGGGTGCCGCTCTTGCCATTGCGATCCTGTCCCATCTTCACGAACAGGGCATCCGCACCATGGCAACCACCCATTACAGCGAACTGAAGATCTATGCCCTTTCCACTCCAGGTGTGGAAAATGCCTGCTGCGAATTCGATGTGGAAACTTTACGCCCCACCTACCGTCTTCTGATCGGTGTTCCCGGAAAAAGTAACGCATTTGCCATTTCCTCCAAACTGGGACTTCCGGATTTCATCATCGACAAGGCAAAAGAGCAGATCAGTGAACAGGATGAATCTTTTGAAGATGTTCTGACATCCCTGGAGCAGAGCCGAGTCACCATCGAAAACGAACGTGCAGAAATTGCCCGTTACAAAGAGCAGGTAGAAGAACTGAAAAAATCTCTCCAGGAAAAAGAGGAAAAACTGGACGAACGAAAAGAGCGCATCTTAAGAGAAGCCAATGAACAGGCACATGCGATTCTCCGTGATACCAAGGAATACGCAGACCAGACCATGAAGCTTTTCCATAAGTTCCAGAAAGATCACGTAGATACCGCTTCTGTGGAAAAAGAGCGCCAGAACCTGAAGAAACGTATGTCAAAGGCCGAGAAAGGCATGTCTTCCAAACAGCAGAAGCAAAAACCAAAGAAGCAGCTGAAACCATCCGATCTTTCTCTTGGCGATACTGTAAAAGTTCTCAGCCTGAATCTGAAAGGAACCGTTTCCAGCCATCCGGATTCCAAGGGATATCTCTTTGTGCAGATGGGAATCATCCGTTCCAAAGTACATATCTCCGATCTGGAGCTTGTGGACGAGCCGGTAATCACCACCCCGTCCATGCAGCGTACTGGCGCCGGAAAGATCCGCATGTCAAAAGCGGCCAGCATTTCCACAGAGATCAATCTTCTGGGAAAAACCGTGGATGAGGCAGTTGCAGAGCTGGACAAATATCTGGATGACGCCTACATCGCACACATGAAATCCGTCCGCATTGTTCACGGAAAAGGCACCGGCGCTCTCAGAAAAGGTGTCCACAATTACCTGAAACGCCAGAAACATGTAGCTTCCTTCCGTCTTGGAGAATTCGGAGAAGGCGATGCCGGCGTAACCATCGTAGAATTCAAGAAATAAAAAAGGAGCGGAAACCATGGCTACAAAACAGAAAATCCTCATTGTTGACGATGACAACAACATTGCAGAGCTGGTAGCTCTCTATCTCACAAAAGAATGCTTTGAGACCAAGATCGTAAATGACGGCGAGGAAGCCCTGAAGCAGTTCCATATTTTTCACCCGGATCTGATCCTTCTGGATCTGATGCTCCCGGGTATTGACGGATACCAGGTATGTCGTGAGATCCGTCATACTTCCGATGTACCGATCATCATGCTTTCCGCCAAAGGAGAAACCTTTGACAAAGTCCTGGGACTGGAACTTGGAGCAGACGATTACATCATCAAACCTTTCGACTCCAAAGAACTGGTTGCACGTGTCCGTGCAGTGCTTCGCAGATTCCATGTAAAATCACCATCTGCCGCACCAAAGGAAAAATGTGTATCCTATCCGGATCTGGTGATCAACCTGACCAACTATTCTGTGACATATATGGGACATCAGATCGATATGCCGCCAAAGGAACTGGAGCTTCTCTATTTCCTGGCAGCTTCTCCCAATCAGGTTTTTACAAGGGAACAGCTCCTGGATCACATCTGGGGCTATGAATACATCGGGGATACCAGGACTGTAGACGTTCACATCAAGCGTCTCCGTGAGAAGATCAAGGATAATCCAAACTGGGCTCTTTCCACAGTCTGGGGCATCGGTTACAAATTTGAGGTAAAAGATTCATGAAGCAGCATCTTTATACCAAACTGCTGATCCTGTATTTTGTGTTGGGGGGAATCTGCTTTCTGCTGCTTTCCTCCGGCGGCTCCTACCTGGTAGAAAAAAGGCTTGAACGCTCCACCGGAGAGTACCTTTACCGCACAGCCAGCCAGATGGTTTCCGGAAATGAACTCCGTCAGGCTGTAAAAGACCCGGAAAACGACTCCCTTTCCCTGGCTCTTTCCTCTGCAGCGGCTTTTCAGAATGCAGACTTCTGGGTCATGGACACGGACGGAACCGTTCTGATAAACACAGATGAACAGTCTTCCGGCTCCGGTGAGATCACTGTCAAAAATTTCCGGCCTGCAGATTACGAAAATATCTGTTATTCTTCCGGTACGTTTTATGGGACATTCAAAACCACGCAGTTAAGCACCGTCGTTCCCATAAAAGATACAGACCAGGTGATCGGTTATCTGGCAGTCCACTACCCTATGAAAAACCTCTACGAAAGCCGCAGCAATATCGTAGAGGTCATGATCCTAATCTTTATTATTATTTACGCTTTGTTTTTCAGTTTCCTGCTGATTTATTTCTACCGGGTGCACAAACCGTTAAAAGAGATCCTGAAAGGTGCCCTGGAATTTGCAAACGGAAATCTTTCCTATACGATCCCGGTAGATTCTGAAGATGAGATGGGATATCTTTCCCATTCCCTGAATTATATGGCAGACAAGCTGAACAAAAACGGAGAATATCAGCGGCAGTTTATCTCCAACGTATCCCATGATTTCCGCTCACCTCTGACCTCCATCAAAGGCTATGTGGAAGCCATGCTGGACGGTACCATCCCACCGGAAATGCAGGAACGCTATCTGAAAGTCATTGCTTTTGAATCCACCCGTCTGGAGAAACTTACCCGAAGCCTCCTTACTTTAAACGAACTGGATGTCAAAAAGCGGATGATGCATATGCGGCGTTTTGATATCAACGAAACCATCCGTACTACAGCAGCCTCTTTCGAGGGAACCTGTTCGGAACGGAACATCCGGCTGGAACTCCTTCTGGCAGGCAAAGAGCTGTTCGTCCGCGCGGATATGGAGCAGATCCAGCAGGTACTGTACAATTTATTGGATAATGCAGTAAAATTCAGCAGTGACAATTCTTCCATTACACTGGAAACAACCGTCAACCATGGCAAAGTTTTTGTCTCTGTCAAAGACCGGGGAACCGGAATTCCAAAAGAAAGTCTTTCCAAAATCTGGGACCGTTTCTACAAGATCGATGTCTCCCGTGGAAAAGACCGTAAGGGAACCGGCCTTGGACTCGCTATTGTGAAAGAGATCATCAACGCCCACAAACAGAATATCAATGTGATCAGCACTGTTGGCGTGGGAACAGAATTTATTTTTACCCTGGAAAAAGCAAAATAAAACATAAAAAACCTTTGATCCGAAAAGCTGTAAAAGAAATATTCCTTAATATTTCCTACAATCTTTCCAGATCAGAGGTTCTTTTATTTACTCTATAAATCTTCTTCGTCTTGCTATTCAGTATGTAAAGCAGACATGCACTTTCAATCTTTCAATCCGTTCACAATCTTATTTCCAGTCGTAATTTCTCAGGTGCCCTTCCAGATTCATATGTGCAAAATTATGCTGGCGCAGTGCCTCATAAAGAACAATGGCAACAGAATTGCTCAGATTCAGGGAACGGATGTCCCCGATCATGGGGATTCTCACGCAGGTTTCCTGATTTTTCACCAGGATATCCTCCGGAATTCCCGCACTTTCCTTGCCAAACATAATAAAACAGTCATCCTCATACTTTACATCTGTATAAGTCTGAGGCGCCTTGGTGGTTGCGTAATAGATCTTCGCTCCCGGATTCTTCTTGAGAAAATCCTCATAGTCCAGATATCTGGTCACATCCAGATGTTCCCAGTAATCCCTGCCTGCACGCTTGATCGCCTTCTCATTGAGACGGAAACCAAGCGGCTCGATCAGATGTAATCTGGTTCCTGTTGCCACACAGGTTCTGCCGATATTACCTGTATTTGCCGGAATTTCCGGCTCATGGAGTACAATGTTTAAAACTCCCATTATTTATCCTCTTTTCATTATTTTAATCTCGTCTTCCGCCGGACGCTCCAGATATCTGGCATTTCCGCCGCTGTAAAGAAGCCTGTCATTTCCGGAATTGGTCTGCCCGATCACTGCTGCCATGATCCCTTCTCTTCGTAACTCCTGCACAAACGCATCGCCACCCTGGATTCCCAGAAGAATGCTTCCACCGGAAAGGAGTTTATAGGGATTCACATCAAAGATCTCACAGATCTCTATGGTTTCCTGTCGGATGGGTACGCTTCGAAGGTCTGCGCTAAGTCCCACTCCGGATGCTTCCGCCATTTTCCAGAGCGCAGACAGAAAGCCGCCTTCCCCCATCAGATACCTGGCACTGGCTCCGGACGCTTCCGCCATCTTCCAGACCTTATTGTTCTCTTTTTTCATTCCTGTTCCGTAAACTTCCGGAAGTTTTCCGGCATCTTCAAGAAACCGTTCCGAAAAAACTTCCCGCAGTCTGTCATGGTAGTTCTCTGCAATCCATGCCGTACCTTCTGCTGCCACAGGGCCTGCCACGATTAGTTCATCTCCGGGTTTCAGCTGTCCATCTATTTCCGCCTGAAGTGCCTCCAGTGCTTTTTTCCCAAGTTTCATAACTGCCGCCTTAATAAATGATCAGCGAAAGTACAGTCGGAACTACCATTGCAAGAACCAGAATAACTGCGATGATCGCTGTGATCACTTTTCTTTTTTTCGGATCAAACATTCCCATAATTTTTATTCACCTCATCTGTAATATCCGTTAATCGCGCATTGTTGGTCAAAGGATCCCTGTCTGTATAATCAAAAAGAATCTTCTTTCCATCTCGGAATACCTCGATATGGGCGGTCTTCGGGATTTTTTCCGCTTTCCGGTAATCCCAGATCATCCTCTCATAGGGCTTCTGATCGGATGCAAAGGATGGCCTGCTCTTTAAATTCTCACGAAGATAAAGATCCAGAAGCATCACATCGGAAAGGGCTTCCAACGGGATCTCTTTCTGTTCTCCGGCAAATTCCATCAGGATCTCATAGCGTCTCATCCTGGAATGAGAAATCTCCGAGTATCCTTTTTTCTCATAAAATCTGCCAAGTGCCTCATACATCCGGAAAGGATCTTCAAAATACTGTTCCAGAAATACAAGGGTGTGTTTGAACTGACCACTATTATAATACACTTCCACCATACTTTCCACCATTTTCAGCCTCAAAATCTCCCCGTAGGTCAGCCAGGCTGTGGAAAGCACCTCATAAGGTTCCCGGTCTTTGTAAAGGATCTGATATTCTCCGGTCATCTCCATCATATGGGAACCCTTCAGCACCTTCAGAAAACCAAGCTGAAACTGCTCCGGACGCAGTGCATAGACGTCGCAGAACGACTTATGGAAGCTGTCATATCCCTCATATGGAAGTCCTGCGATCAGATCCAGATGCTGGTGGATATTTCCAAAGCCGTGGATCTGCTCTACGATTCCTTTCAGTTTTTCAAAATCCATGGTTCTCCGAATAGCTTTGATGGTCTGCGGATTGGTGGACTGTACCCCGATCTCCAGCTGGATCAGGCCCGGGCGCATGGTTTTCATCAGAGCCAGTTCCTCCTCACGGAGAAGGTCCGCGGAAATTTCAAAATGGAAGTTCGTGATCCCGTTGTCATGCTCTGTAATATACCGCCAGATTGCCATGGCGTGATCATGTTTGCAGTTAAAGGTACGGTCTACAAATTTGACCTGTGGAACCTTATTGTCAATAAAAAACTGCAATTCGTTTTTTACAAGTTCGATATCACGGAACCGAAGCTTCTTGTCTATGGAAGAAAGACAGTAGCTGCAGGAAAACGGGCACCCTCTGCTGCTCTCATAATAGATGATACGGTTTTTAAACTCTGTAAGATTGCTGTATGCAAACGGAACTTTACTTAAATCCATCAGTTCCCGCCAGCCTGTGTGTACAATATCCGGGACTTTGGTTTCGTCATGAAAAGCCACACCTCGGATTTCTTTCAGGTTTTCCGGCTTTCTTTCTATATAATATCCTGCCAGTTCATGGAAAGTTTCCTCTCCCTCTCCTACCATCACACCAAAAAACGCGGGATTCTTTTTCAGAAATTCCACCGCATCGTAAGATACTTCCGGACCGCCTGCCCAGAAATCCACATGTGGAAGGATTTTCTTAAGATCCGGTACCAGTTCTTTTACAAAGGAAATATTCCAGATATAGCAGGAAAAACAGATCACATCCGGCTGTTCCAGATAAATGTCCTTTAAAATGTCATCCCGGATCTGGTTGATCGTATACTCTTTGATCACTACATTGGGACTGTACTTTCCGGAGCAGGATTTCAGGTTGTATACTGCAAGATTGGAATGGATATATTTTGCGTTGCACGCTGCAAGTAAGATCTTCAAAATTACTATTCTCCTAACTTCTGCCGGGTGACAGACTTCTACATCCGGCAGTTTTCATTCTTTCTCTGTCTGATTCTTTTCGCTTTATGATTATAACGTTCCAGCCCCCGGATGTAAATAGAAAAACAGGGATTCCCGGTATGCATAAAGATTCCGTTTCTGTTGTATTTCCATTCAAACAGCGTTAAAATGGATACTACATCTTTTATAAAGGAGTACCTTTTTATGGACCGAAACAGCTGCCTGAACTATTTTCAGGCTTTTCCCTTCTGGGAACATATGACCGAAGAAGACCAGGATTTTCTTCTTGATAATATCCGCGAACTCCATTACCCGGCAGGTGCTGCCATACAGTCAGAAGAACGCCAGTGCCTAGGAACTCTTTTTCTTCTGAAGGGCGTTCTCCGCGTGTACCTTCTGTCCTCTCAGGGAAAAGAAGCCACACTGTACCGTTTAAGGGACAGTGATATCTGCACCCTTTCCGCTTCCTGCATGCTTTCTGCCATCACATTTGATGTGCAGATCGATGCGGAAACAGACTGTGATCTGCTTCTGCTTCCGGCAGTTCCTTTTTCCCGGCTGATGAAAAACAATATCTATCTGGAAAATTTCATTTATAAACGGACAACCGAACATTTCTCGGATGTGATCGCAGGAATCGAACGGACATTTTTTATGACGTTACCTCAGAGGATTGCAGCCTTCCTTCTGGACGAAGCTGCAGATACCGGTTCCGATGAACTCACGCTCACCCAAGAAGCCATCGCCCGCTCCATCGGAAGCGCCAGGGAGGCAGTCAGCCGCAGCCTCAAAAAAATGAATAAAGACGGCTCTATCCAGATTTCACGGGGATCGATCCGCATTCTGGATAAAAGCCGTCTTTATGAAATGATGAATACTTTCTGATCTTACTGAAGTGCTGCCTCAAGCTCCGCTTTTGATGTCAGTCCCACAAAACGTGCTGTCTCTTTTCCACCCTTAAACACAAGCAGTGTAGGAATACTCATAATCTTATACTGCTGTGCAAGAGACGGTTCTTTATCTACGTCTACTTTCCCTACTTCGTATTCTGCTTCTGCCAGCTCTTCCACAACCGGAGCCTGACGTCTGCACGGTCCGCACCAGGTTGCCCAGAAATCTACCAGTACCGGTTTCTCTGCATTTAATACCTCAGTTTCAAAATTGTCTGTTGTAAAAACTTTTGCCATGATAAAATTCCTCCTTAAATTTATATGTTATGAAAATCCGATCATAATCCTGATCGTTATCAGTGTCTGCCGTTCTTCTGAATTTATGCTGTCTTCACTCTATGCCTGCCCTTTCAGAAGTTTCCGCACATACTGACAGGCAGAAAGTCCTGCCTGTGCTCCATCATGTACGGCCTTTGCCACCTGAAGAAGACCTCCGGTACAATCCCCTGCCGCGTACAGTCCGGGAACCGTTGTCTCCATCTCTTCATTCACCCTGATATTTCCTTTTTCATTCAGTTCCGCACCAATCTGACGGGCCATCTCTGAACTTCCGGCTGTACCCAATGCCACAAAAACACCTTCTGCAGGTGCAAATGACGTTTGCGGTTCGCCTGCTTCCTGTAAGGATACATCTCCTTTCAGGCGAAGTCCCTGAACACGCTCATCTCCCTCAATTGCCTGAATTTTCATGGTATTCACGTCAATTGCATTCTCTTTTGAAAATTCCGGTTTCTTTCCATCTGTAAAAATCGTCACATGGGAAGCTGTATGAGAAAGTTCCTCAGCTTCATGAAGAGCAAAATCACTGTTTCCAAGAACTGCTACATATTTTCCACGGTAGAAAAATGCATCGCATACTGCACAGTAGCTGACTCCTTTTCCTTCAAATTCCTTCACTCCCGGAATTTTCGCGGAGGCTCTTTTGCTTCCGGTTGCCAGGATCACACTGCGGGCTTCAAAATCGCCTTCGGTTGTTTTTACCTCAAAGGTATCAAAGCCTCCCATTCCCACAACCTGTGCATCCAGAATCCTGACGCCAAGTGCCCTGGCCTGCTCAAGTCCTCTTTCAAAAAGTTCTTTTCCGGAAAGAGGTCTCTCAAGTCCGTAATAATTCTCGATCTTCTCTGCTTTTTCCAGTGAACCAATTCCTGTATTGATGATCAGCGGGTCCATATTTCCTCTCGCTGCATAAAGAGCTGCGGAAATTCCTGCCGGGCCTGCTCCTACGATAATGATATTTTCCATTTCAGACACCTGCTTTCTTCTGCTTCTTTGAAATCTGTTTTATAATATACGCTCTGCATCGGTCTGTTTCTGTGATTAAGTCACTTTTACTTTCTCACAAAAACTATTATACCACATCCTTTTGGAATTACATCCCCTTTATCACCTTTATCTTCCCTGTTTTTCCTGTCGCAAACGTTTTCCGAAATCTTGCACCCGGCCCTCTTCTATGCTATTATTATAACGGTTTGCTAATGCAAATCATCCATTTTTGCTTTTAATTAATTTTCGTGATTTCGAATAGATCAATTATGAAATAAGGGAGAGTTGTTTATTATGAGAAGTTTTGAATATTTTACCCCCACACGGGTGGTTTTTGGAAAAGATACACATCTTAAAATTGCCACACTTCTGAAAGAACAGAACTGTAAAAAAGTTCTGATCCACTATGGTGGACACAGTGCCGTCAAATCCGGTCTTATTAATGAGATCAGATCCGTACTTGACGAGGCAGGGATTGCCTATGTAACTCTTGGCGGCGTCGTTCCCAATCCGCATCTTTCCAAAGTCCGGGAAGGAATCGAACTCTGTCGCAGAGAAAATGTGGATTTTCTTCTTGCCGTAGGAGGCGGAAGTGTTATTGATTCCTGTAAGGCCATCGGTTACGGTCTTGCAAATCCGGAAACAGACGTATGGAACTTTTTCCTCCGCACAGAAACTCCGAAAGCATGTCTTCCAGTTGGTGTAATCCTTACCATCGCAGCTTCCGGAAGTGAAATGAGCAATTCCTGTGTCATCACAAATGAAGAGGGCTGGCTGAAGCGCAGTACTGCCCGAAATGACCTGTGCAGGCCACGTTTTGCCATTTTAAATCCACGGCTTACATACACCTTACCTCAGTATCAGACAGAAAGCGGCTGTGTGGATATCCTGATGCATACCATGGAACGGTATTTTGTAAATATCGAAACTATGGAAATTACAGACAGCATCAGCGAATCTCTGATGCAGACGGTAATCTACAATTCCCGTATCTTGCTGAAAGAGCCGGATAATTACACTGCCAGGGCAGAAATCATGTGGGCAGGAAGTCTCTCCCACAACGGCCTCACCGGCTGTGGAACCGGCGGCGGTGACTGGGCATGTCACCAGCTGGAACATGAACTTGGCGGAACTTACGATGTAGCTCACGGTGCCGGTCTGGCCGCACTGTGGGGAAGCTGGGCCCGTTATGTCTATGACGCAAATCCAGAACGTTTTGCCCAGTTTGCTACCAACGTATTTGAAATCCCATGCAGCATCGATTTCAACAAAACCGCACTTGCCGGTATTGAAGCCATGGAAGATTATTTCCGTTCCATTCAGATGCCTACCAGCCTTCATGAGCTTGGTCTTGATCTTACAGAAAAAGATATCCACGATCTGGCATTTAAGTGCAGTTATGAAGATACCCGTACCATCGGTGTCTTCAAACAGTTAAATATGAAAGATATGGAAAAAATTTATCTGGCTGCCCGCTGAATTTGCCGCATATAATATTGCAGATGTTTTTTTGAAAATCGGATTTTTCAGAAAAACATCTGCTTTTTTTCATTTTCCCCTTGCATTCTCTACATAAATGTGTTAAAGTAACAAAGTGCTCGAAAGAGACATGCCCAGATAGCTCAGTTGGTAGAGCAGAGGACTGAAAATCCTCGTGTCGCTGGTTCGATTCCGGCTCTGGGCATTATTTTTTTGCTCTGTTCACAGTTCCTGTTTCCTGTTGAACAGAGTTTTTCTTTTTATAAATAAAAAATACTGCATTCGACATTTTCTGATAAAGCGGATATTTATATTCCGATTTATACATTAAGTCTGATGCAGTATTTTTTGTTATACGGCGTTTTTACTGAAGCAGATAAACTTCTGTATAAAATACACCTTTCTCCTCTGCCTCTGAATGTGTGGCAACATAAACATCAATACAGTTGGTACGGATCGCACCTCCGCAATCCTCCGCCACGTAAACCTGTCCATTGATCACCACCTTGGAACCATATGGAATCTGGCTGGGATCTACTGCTATGGTGTGATTGGTTGTTGCCGTTACACCTGTAGATGTGATTCCATTTGACCATGGACCACAGCAGATACTGCATGGGCAGTAATGGGTAATACGGAAAGTTCCCAAAGATTTCAGTGTGGCATCGGAAGAAACTGATACCGGAGTTCCGACTTTTACACCATTGGCAGATGTTCCGGAACCACCCGTAGACGTTACGCCGTCCACAGCGTCTGCAAAAATACCTTCTCCGGAACTCTTGGTAAGGGAACCTGCTTTTGTTTTCTTTTCCTGCTCTGCTTTGGCTACTTCGTTCTCCTGATATCCTTCCAGACAGCTGGTAGGAATATATCCAGTCTGCTGTGCACCGCTGTCATCGGTGTAAACGATCCGGCTCCAGATATCATCTACAGTACCAGTTCTCTTCAGCTCATCATCCTGAAGAACTTCTCCTACTACTTCTCCGTCTTTTTTTCCCGGATAATCAAGAATATCACTATCTTTGGCTGCCGTGACTGTATCCGTAAATTTATTCACGGTTTCCGTATCACTGAGCACGCTATCCTGAACATAACCGATAATCTTGTCCTCTCCGTCTTTCTGAAATGTAACTTTACTCCATCCGTTGTCACATACGGCAACTCTCTCGAGTTTCGTTCCCAGAAGAACAGATCGAAGTTCTGTTCCGCTTTCTCCTGGATTAGACCGAATCGCAGTGCTCTTCGCAGTGACATAAAGAGTGTCAGCCTTCGCCAGTGCATTTACTGTATTTCCTTCCCCATCATCAATCTGAAACTGCTGAGGGGATTTTTTCTCCTGTGTATATGTATTCAGTGTTGCTTCATATCCAAGTACCTCTGCAGATGCTGATACAGGGAATATCATGGAAGCACACAAAATAACTGCAAGAAGCCTTTTACGCATGAAATCTTGCCTCCTTTTTTCCGGCATTCTGCGGTTTGTCCCGACTATCATAGCATATCAGATCGTATTTTGCAATTTTGTAGGTCAGTCTTCAGAAAATTTTAACAAAAAGATCACATTTCTTAACTGGTCAAATCACCATCCGACGGGTAAAATAAGCTTATGAATACAAAACGAAAAACCCCTAAACTTACAAAAAAACAACGCCAGCGTCTCCGCGTACGCCAGGTTCGCAGACAGAAGTTCTTTCTGGGCTTGATCTTTTTACTGGTCCTCGGATGCATTTTTCTGCGTTTATCCAGATTTTCCGGAAAGCAGACAAATACGTATCAGATCAATGCATCCTGTGAAGCCTACCGAGATGAAGTTACCACGGAAGCCGCCCAATATGGCATGTCTGACTATGTAGATCTGATCCTGGCGGTTATGATGCAGGAAAGCTCCGGCCAGGGAACCGATCCCATGCAGTCATCCGAAGGCGCTTATAATACGCAGTATCCCCAGCAGCCTAACGGAATCACAGATCCTTCCTATTCTATCTCCTGTGGAATCCAGGAGCTGAAATATGCCCTGGATAAATCCGGATGCACAGGACCCGCTGATCTGCCCCATATCCGTCTTGCCCTGCAGGCCTATAATTTTGGTACAGACTCTTATTTCTCTTATCTTGCCAAAAACGGAGAAACCTCCTGGACAACCGAAAGCGCCCAGGCATTTGCCCAGATGGCAAGTGGTGGCAAGCAGCGTGATGAAGACGATCCCCTTCACGATCCGGCAGGTCCATGGGATTACGGTGACCAGTATTACCCGGACCATGTACTTCGCTATTATCACATAAGCAGTGAATCTGAAACGTCTTGATCCGGAAATGTCTTCTTTTTTTCAATTTTTCAAAAAAATGCAAAAAAAGATTTGACATGCTTTAAAATCTGTGCTAATATATGTCTTGTCGATGAGGGAAACACCTCATAAGATAAGACAAATGCGATAGTGGCGTAGTTGGTAACGCGCGACCTTGCCAAGGTCGAGACCGCGGGTTCGAGCCCCGTCTATCGCTCTTCGGAACTCTGAATGATTCAGAGTTCTTTTTTTATTTCACAAAAAACAAGCACAAAATGGCGCAAAAAATCCCGGATCCGGAATTTCCTGATAGAAATCCAGATCCGGGATCTTTTATGTAAGACAGACATTCATATTCTGCCCCATTATATGTTCATGATATTTTAGTGATGGAAAAGTCTGATTCCTGTAAATGCCATTACCATTCCATACTTATTGCAGGTATCGATAACTGCGTCATCGCGGACAGATCCGCCCGGCTCTGCAATATATTTCACGCCACTCTTATGTGCGCGCTCAATATTATCACTGAACGGGAAGAATGCATCTGAACCAAGAGTCACATCTGTAAGACCATCCAGCCATGCACGCTTCTCTTCTCTTGTGAACACTTCCGGCTTCTCGGTAAATGTTTTCTCCCATGCGCCATCTGCAAGAACATCCATATACTCCTCACCAATATAAACATCAATGGCATTGTCTCTCTCTGCACGTGTAATGGTATCTTTAAATGGAAGATTCAGCACCTTCGGGCACTGACGGAGATACCAGTTATCTGCCTTCTGGCCTGCAAGACGTGTACAGTGAACACGTGACTGCTGACCAGCACCAACACCGATCGCCTGTCCGTCTTTTACGAAGCATACGGAATTGGACTGCGTATATTTCAAAACGATCAGAGAAACCTTCAGATCCCTCTTTGCTTCCTCTGTAAGCTCTTTATTTTCTGTTACAATATTAGAGATCAGTTCATCATCAATTGCAAGTTCCTGACGTCCCTGCTCAAAAGTAACACCAAATACCTGCTTGTGTTCCAGCGGCTCCGGAACATAATTTTCATCGATCTGGATTACATTGTAGTTGCCTTTTTTCTTCTGTTTCAGGATTTCCAGCGCTTCCTCTGTATATCCCGGTGCGATCACACCATCCGAAACCTCTCTTTTGATCAGCATTGCGGTATCTTTGTCGCAGACATCAGAAAGAGAAATGAAATCACCGAAAGATGACATACGGTCTGCACCTCTTGCTCTTGCATACGCACATGCAAGCGGGGAAAAATTCTTCCAGTCCATATCATCTACCCAGTAGATCTTGGCCAGGGTCTCATTCAGTGGAAGTCCGATGGAAGCACCTGCCGGAGATACATGTTTAAAAGAAGTTGCTGCCGGAAGTCCGGTTGCTTTCTTAAGGTCACGTACCAGCTGCCAGCCGTTAAATGCATCCAGGAAGTTGATATATCCCGGTCTTCCGGAAAGTACCTGGATCGGAAGTTCACTTCCGTCTGCCATATAAATCTTGGATGGTTTCTGGTTTGGGTTGCATCCGTATTTTAACTGTAATTCTTTCATGGAAAAATCCTCCGTTCTCTACGATATCGATTATTTATTCTTGTTTACAATTCTGGATTCATATTTACCTGTTTCAATGTCAATGAAACGGACAAACAGAGAAACTTTATTGTCCTTGTTCAGGCTCTCCCAGAGAAGGTTGGTAAAATCATCAATATCATCCGGAATCTCTACCGGCTTCGGCTCTCCCTCAAAACTTGGAAGCGGGTTTCCGTCGCATTTATAAGTATGAATGAAGCGTCCCTGTCCTGCTGCCGCATTCTCATAAGCAAATGTATAACGGAGGCAGGAATCTGGATTTCCATTATTGCTCTTTAAGATAGACATTGCATAGCTGAATTTTCCGTTTTCCACATGAAGAACACCGGAAATACGAGGTGTGTAATTCGGTGCATCTGGCTCAAATTCTCTGCTGCGGAGTGACTGCTCAAAAGTAAGCTGTCTGTCCATGCCTTCATAGATGGTATCTGTCTGATCCCCATTTGTTACGATCGTCTTGTTTCCAAGGACACGTACCGGTGCATAAATAATCAGGCTCGGGTCTGTAAGTTTGGACGGGTCAAATGCCTGTGTGCGGATTCCCTCACCATCCTCAACAAAAATACGGTTTCTGCTGTTCTCACTTCTTCCCATGATAAAATATGCGGTAACAGCGTGCTTTCCGTCAGCGGAACGTCCAATCACAATTCCTCTTCCTGGGTAGGAATTCTCTTTCAGTTCTTTTTCAAGTGAAAATGTAGTCATTTTTCACAGTCCTCCTTGTCTAATGTAAGGCCCGGGGATCATTCCAGGTATCAGCAGGTAACAAAAAACCGCCTGGACACCCCTTTATCAGGCTGCCCAGGCGGTCGGCTTCTCATTTCACTGCACTCCCTGTAGGTAATCCTACTTTCCGCCAGTCATGCAGCTTCTGTTGTTATACTACAATACTTCTTCTGAATTTTCAAGTCCCAATTTTCAGAAATTATTTTTTCATACTGTCTATTTTCCCTGCAGTTCATAATCTGCCTGAATCTGTGCGGCAATATCTGATTTCATCTGAATCCATGCATCCGGATTTTCCACATAATATTTCGGACAGTCTTTTCCTGTAACATCATAATGCCGGATCACCTGATCCGCCGTCAGTCCAAACCGTGTACAGAGCCAGGCTGTCAGCTTCACTGCCGAACTATATGTTGCCTCATTAAACTGTCCTGTATCATCCAAGTGACAACATTCAATAGATAAGGTGTCCACATTTCTGGAATTCGTAGCATAGGACATTTCTGAGGTAGGAATGCACTGTACCACTTCGCCATCCAGACCTATTACAAAATGACTGCTGACTTTGTTTTCCTGTGTTGTTGCAAGATTTTCGAAATAATTCCGGTTGGACATTGCTGTAGATCCTGGATTGGCAGTATAGTGAATGGCAATATAATTCACCTGTTCAATGGGAATCTGAGGCCTAGAATACGAATTCGGCGTCAGAAGTTCCACGTCAATATAGGGGGCACCCTCTTCCTGCCACTGTTCTGGCCCACTGTTGCCATCGTTTTCCTGAACGGAACCTGTCTCATCAGAATAAATTCTTTCCTCTTCCATACGCATCTCAAAAAATCCATATCCTAATGCACATACCGCAGATATAACAATTACAAAAATCAGAATCATCACTGTTTTTCGAAGAAATTTCAGCGGTTTATTTTTGCGGGAGGTTTTCCTTTTCTTCTTTTTTACGGAATTTGCGGCAGGTTCTGAAGAAGTTTTTTTTACGGAAACAGGCCGCCCGCTATGGGACGGCCTGGGTGACTTCTTACCTGTCTTACCTTTTTTTCCTGTATTACTCATCTACACTGTAGTTTGGAGCCTCTTTTGTGATATGGATATCATGCGGATGTGACTCCTTAAGAGATGCAGCGGAGATTTTAATAAATCTGCCTGTTGTTTTCAGCTTCTCAATGTTCTCTGCTCCACAGTAACCCATACCGGATCTTAAACCACCAATTAACTGGAATACGGTATCTTCAACATGTCCCTTATATGCAACACGTCCTTCAACACCTTCCGGTACAAGCTTCTTCGCATTCTCCTGGAAATAACGATCCTTGCTGCCATTCTCCATAGCTGCAATAGATCCCATTCCACGGTATACTTTATATTTTCTTCCCTGATAAAGCTCGAATGTTCCCGGGCTCTCATCACATCCTGCGAACATGCTTCCCATCATGCAGACATTCGCACCGGCTGCGATAGCCTTGGTGATGTCTCCGGAATACTTGATTCCACCATCTGCAATGATCGGGATTCCATAGCTGTTGGCTACTTCATAGCAATCCATAACTGCTGTAACCTGCGGAACACCGATACCTGCAACAACACGTGTGGTACAGATAGATCCAGGTCCGATACCAACCTTAACTGCATCTACACCAGCCTCGATCAGAGCCTTGGTAGCAGCACCTGTTGCAACGTTACCTGCGATAACCTGAAGTTCCGGATATGCAGCCTTGATCTCACGAACTGCTTTTAAGATATTCTCGGAATGACCATGTGCGGAATCGATAACGATAACATCTACGTTAGCCTTAACAAGTGCATCCACACGAGCAAGTACATTAGCTGTGATACCAACTGCCGCACCGCAGAGAAGACGTCCCTGTGCATCCTTGGCTGCAAGCGGATATTTAATCTGTTTCTCGATATCCTTGATGGTAATGAGTCCTTTTAAATTAAAGTCGTCATCTACAATGGGTAATTTCTCCTTACGGGATTTCGCAAGGATCTTCTTGGCATCCTCAAGTGTGATTCCTTCCTTGGCTGTGATCAGTCCTTCAGAAGTCATGCACTCCTTGATCTTTCTGCTGAAATCTGTCTCAAATTTAAGATCACGGTTTGTGATAATACCTACAAGTTTTCTGCCTTCTGTAATCGGAACACCGGAAATACGGTATTTCGCCATCAGATCATTGGCATCTTTCAGTGTATGCTCCGGTGAAAGATAAAATGGATCTGTAATAACACCGTTCTCAGAACGTTTAACCTTATCAACCTCTTCTGCCTGTGCTTCAATGGACATATTCTTGTGGATGATACCGATACCACCCTGTCTGGCCATGGCAATTGCCATTCTGTGCTCTGTAACTGTGTCCATTCCCGCACTCATCATGGGGATATTCAGCTTTACTTTCTTGGTTAAATACGTTGAAACATCTACCTGATTCGGAATTACTTTAGAATAAGCTGGAACCAGAAGAACGTCATCAAACGTAATGCCTTCACCAATAATAGTACCCATTGCATTTCCTCCCTTGTGTAAGATATTTTAAATTTGTGAACTAGTGTAACAAAAAACAAGTTTCATGTCAATCCAAAAAAACTTTACTTGGTGCAGAATTTTTCATGGTGTTTGCCAGGGCGTCATCTAATTCGAGAATCACTTTGCATGTTTCACCACCGTCTCTTGTGATCATGGCATAACGTTTATGATCCTCAATACCGGAGGAAAAATCCATCACTTTCATTTTCTGATTTCCGTTGTAATAGTCCATTCTGTGGGATTTCAGAGGTGCTACAAGATCTGCTTCCGCAAGCTGGATGGATTTTACTCTTTTTCTCTTGGACTTGGACATAATCATATCAATATCCAGCTCACCATTTACAAACAGATACTCGTATTCCAGATCTGTTTTCGGTATTACAAAATAACAGGCAACACCGAGCGCAACAGCCGGCACCAGTAAAAGACCGTTCACTAAAAGGCCTCCTATAGCCATGATCACTGTCAGTACAATAAGACCGTATTTCACAACCATATCCTTTGCTGTCTGTTTCTTCTTTACCAGAAGTTCTGAATATAAGTCACTCATTTGCTTCTTCCTTTCGTAATTTACTGATTTTTTTGATTATAACACAAAAAGAGGGCCGCGTCCATGACGCAGGCCCTCTTATTTTGTGAACAATTTCACCTGCTTAGCTGATTATTACATCATTCCCATTCCCGGGTTTGCTGCCGGAGCAGGAGTATCTTCTTTGATTGTGGAAACTACAGCCTCTGTTGTAAGGAGTGTAGATGCAACGCTTGTAGCATTCTGAAGAGCACTTCTTGTAACCTTGGCCGGGTCAAGAATTCCGTTCTCAACCATGTTTACATATTTCTCATTGAGAGCATCGAATCCTGTACCAACCTCAGACTCTCTTACTTTGTTGATGATAACAGCGCCTTCCAGTCCTGCGTTTGCAGCGATGTGGAACAGTGGTGCCTCAAGAGCTTTCAGGATTACATAAGCTCCTGTCTTCTCATCTCCCTCAAGTGTTGTTGCAAGTTTTGCAACTTCTTTTGAAGCGTGGATGTAAGCAGATCCGCCACCTGCAATAATACCTTCCTCAACAGCTGCTCTTGTTGCTGCAAGAGCATCCTCAAGACGAAGTTTTGCTTCTTTCATCTCTGTCTCAGTTGCAGCACCTACACGGATAACAGCTACGCCGCCAGCCAGTTTTGCAAGTCTCTCCTGAAGTTTCTCTTTATCGAACTCAGATTTTGTCTCCTCGATCTGAGCACGGATCTGTGCAACACGTTTTGCAATTGCATCTTTGTCACCAAGACCATCAACGATAACGGTATTCTCTTTTGCAACTTTAACAGATTTTGCACGTCCAAGCTGCTCCATCTTAGCTTCTTTCAGGTCAAGACCAAGCTCATCGGAGATTACCTGTCCGCCTGTCAGAATTGCGATATCCTGAAGCATCTCTTTTCTTCTGTCGCCATAGCCAGGAGCTTTTACAGCTACTACCTGGAAGGTTCCTCTCAGTTTGTTAACGATCAGAGTTGTAAGAGCCTCACCCTCAACATCCTCAGCAATGATGAGAAGTTTTGCGCCAGCCTGAACAACCTGCTCAAGAAGTGGAAGGATCTCCTGGATATTGCTAATCTTCTTGTCTGTGATCAGGATGTACGGATCATCAAGAGTTGCCTCCATTTTCTCCATATCTGTGGACATGTATGCGGAAATATATCCACGGTCAAACTGCATACCTTCTACAAGGTCAAGCTCTGTATGCATAGTCTTGGACTCCTCAACAGTGATAACACCATCTTTGGAAACTTTCTCCATAGCATCTGCAACAAGCTGTCCAACCTGCTCATCACTTGCAGAAATTGCTGCTACGTTGGCGATCTGCTCTTTACCATTGATTGCCTGGCTCATGTTCTTGATTGCTTCTACTGCAACATCTGTTGCTTTCTTCATACCTTTTCTGAGGATGATCGGGTTAGCACCTGCTGCCAGGTTCTTCATTCCCTCATGAACCATTGCCTGAGCAAGTACAGTTGCTGTTGTAGTACCGTCACCGGCTACATCATTTGTTTTGGATGCAACTTCCTTGATGATCTGAGCACCCATGTTCTCAAATCCATCCTCAAGCTCGATCTCTTTTGCGATGGAAACACCGTCGTTTGTGATAAGCGGAGCACCGAAAGATTTGTCAAGTACTACGTTTCTTCCTTTCGGTCCAAGTGTTACTCTTACTGTATCTGCAAGTTTATTTACACCAGCTTCAAGTGCTGCTCTTGCTTCTGCGCCGTATTTAATTTCTTTTGCCATGATAAAATGACCTCCTATTTATATTGATATACGATAAGATGTTTATATTATTTAATAACTGCCAGGATATCTTCCTGTTTTACAATGATGTAATCCGTTCCATCCATCTTAACTTCTGTTCCTGCATATTTGGAGTAAATAACGGTATTTCCGACTTCTACTTCCATCTTTACTTCTTTACCGTTTACAACTCCACCAGGGCCAACTGCGATAACTTCTGCCTGCTGTGGTTTCTCCTGTGCCTGTCCCGGAAGCACAATTCCGGATGCTGTTGTCTCTTCTGCTTCAACCTGTTTTAATACTACTCTGTCGCCTAAAGGTACTAACTTCATGATCTATGTTCCTCCTTATCAGTTCCATTTTCGCTTGCTAGCACTCACTTTCTACGAGTGCTAATCACTATGGCTATATTAGTGAATTTCACGTTTTTTCGCAACTCTTTTAAGATATACTATTTCTAGTTTATTCTCTTTATATCTCTTTTATACTCTTGTTTTCTCTTATTTTCTTAATTTCATTATTTATTTTGATTTTTTCTAAAAACGTACTCTTTCTTTTTATCCTATTTCTCAAAAAAATTTCCATAAAAAAGAGACTGCCCACAATAACGGGTAGTCTCTTTCGTCACGTTCTTTATCTTATATTATCAACAGACAATGCAGCTTTGCATTATGCCTTTTTGTTTCTCTGTGCTTTGATCTCCTCAAGCTCATCGAAAATCACTTCATTAAGAACCTTAATGTAAGTTCCTTTCATACCGGAAGAACGGGACTCAATCACGCCTGCACTCTCAAATTTACGCAATGCATTTACGATCACAGATCTGGTAATACCTACGCGGTCAGCAATCTTGCTGGCAACAAGAATACCTTCATCTCCATCCAGTTCATCAAAGATATGAATAATTGCCTCAAGTTCTGAGAAGGACAGGGTACTGAACGCAGATTTCACAATCTGCTGCTTTCTGTCTTCCTCTGCATTCTCATCATGAACCGCACGCATCATTTCCAGTCCTACAACGGTTGTGCCGTATTCACTGACAATAATATCTTCAATATCATACGGATGATCGTTGCGATACATGAACAATGTTCCCAGTCTCTCACCTGCAATATCGATCGGGTTTACGATTCCCTGATAATTTCCTGGTACATGCTCAAAGCCAAGTGTCTGGAGATTGACATTCTCCTTTGTGGAAAGAACGCCAAGAAATCTCTCGTTCAATAACGGATCAATATGCCCTCCGATCTTGTCATCGATCAACTCTGTGATCTCATCTACACCCGGACAGATACTGACTCCCAGAACCTTACCTTTCTTACTGAGTACCAGGATGTTGGAACTTAAGGTTTCCATGAGCACCTGGCAAATGTCGTTAAACACTACCTTGCTTGAGCTGCTGTTATGCAGAAGCTTATTGATTTTTCTAGTTTTATCTAGCAACTGAACGCTCATTTTTTCCTCCTTTCACTTTCGTACCTTGAAAGAAATCGTTTTTCTAGTCTAATATTACACGTTATTCTGGAAATTTACAAGACATTTTTATATTTTTTTTATTTTTAACGGGATTTTCTGAAAATTGGTAGAAAAGCATTTATTCCATCAATCTTCATCTTTTGGTTTTTGTTCCACATATCCGCAGGTTTCCTGACTGCAAACCAGCTTATTTCCCTTTTCGAGCATATAATTGCCACATTTCGGACATTTTTTTGCGGATGGCTTCTGCCAGGACATGAAATCACATTCCGGATTATTCTCACATCCGTAATATTTTCTGCCTTTTTTCGTCTTTTTCATGACAATTTCGCCGCCACACTTCGGACATGCAACGCCGATCTTCTCATAATACGGTTTCGTATTGCGGCAGTCCGGGAATCCCGGGCATGCAAGAAATCTTCCGTGTGGTCCATACTTAATTACCATGTTGCGGCCACAGTTGTCGCAAATCACATCGGTAACCTCATCCTGGATATCAACTTTCTCCAGTTCCTTCTCTGCCTCATCCACATCATGTTTCAGATCCGGATAGAAATTACGTACAACCGTCTTCCACTGTACGGTACCTGCCTCCACACAGTCCAGAAGTCCCTCCATAGTAGCTGTAAAGTTTACATCCACAATACTCGGGAATGCCTGTTTCATAATATTATTGACAACCTCACCAAGCTCTGTAACGTAAAGATTTTTCTGCTCCTTGGATACATAACGTCTGCTGATGATGGTGGTAATGGTCGGTGCATAAGTACTTGGGCGCCCGATTCCCAGTTCTTCCATGGTTTTTACAAGTGACGCCTCTGTATAATGTGCAGGTGGCTGTGTAAAATGCTGCTCCGGTTTCAGTTCCTTTAGTTTCAGTTCCATACCTTTTTCCAGGCTCTGGCTTAAAACATTGCCTTTTTTGTCATCGCCCTCTTCGGTGTACACAGACATGAAACCATCAAAGGCAACCTTGGATGCTGCAACCGTAAATACATACTCTCCAGCTCCGATTTTGACAGATGTGGTCTCATAACGTGCCGGTGCCATTC
>OGPZ01000477.1_pt1 | contig 35989 bp, 31 predicted proteins | sample 1553111 | NCBI WGS metagenome assembly OGPZ01 (sample SAMEA2579968, study PRJEB22360) | human gut metagenome
GGCGGTAGAAAAAGCAGTCACAGAATGTATTCGTGAAAATATATTAGCAGACTTTCTAAAAAAGCAAAGAGCAGAGGTGGTAGCGATGTCTATATTAGAATATAACGAAGAAGAAGAGATCAAAAAGATCCGGGCAAGCGAGAGGCGTGGAGGCTATGATGATGGCTGGAATGCCGGAAGAATTGAAGGAGAAGCTGCGGGAAAGATCGCAGGAAGGATCGAAGGAGAAGCAGCGGGAAAAATCGCAGGAAGAATCGAAGGAGAAGCAGCGGGAAAAATCGCAGGAAGGATCGAGGGAGAAGCAGCAGGAAAGATAGCAGGCAAAAAAGAAGTATTACTGGAGATTTTAGAAGAAAAAGGAGAGATAACAGGATTGTTGAAAAAGAAGATTCACGATCAAAATGATATGACAACTCTAAAAAGTTGGATTCAAAAGGCATGTATGATTGATTCGATTGAAGAATTTGAAAATGATATCTGAAGTATGTGATAGTGAAAAATACTATCACACTATCGTTGTTTTGTGCATTCATTAAGAATGCATTTAAAAAAATATAATGTTTTTATAAGTTTTTGGGAGGTCATATTCTTATGGAAATGACCTCCTGCTTTTTGTGTAATAAAAAAGTATAGTGTATCAAGGTGCTGTATAAAGTTCCATCTGGGTATATACTTACTTGCAGGGAAAAATGGATATTTACTCTATATTGTCAATTGGATAGGATGTATGGTGATTATATGCAAAATATAACAGAGCGTTTTATGCAAAAATTTATATCTTTTCTTTTTTTGAGACCAATACAAATGGGCGTCGGACAAACAGATTGTTTCTATATAAAAATGAATTTATAAAATTATAATCATAAGTAAATATTGTTCTGCTATAGAATGCTTCATAGATTAAATATCATATTTGCTTTGAACTTTATTAAGATATGAATAAATATAAATAGAAACTGTGCTGAGAAAACGTTTCGTTCTAATGATATTTAAAAATATTATTTTATATGAAAACAGAGATATACAATGTATTTTATTTTGATGCAAGAGTGCGCTCAAAATAAATAAAATGAATAAATATTATCTAATGATGAATAAAAATAAAAGTTGTCTTGACAATCCAAATGAATAGAATATAATGATGTTGGGGTCGAAAGGCATTTTGTTTTTAACGGATGCCATGACTTGCATTATAAATAGATTTAACATGCTTTATGACAGAAAAATAGTCTGTTAAAATGGTTTTGAAAAACAATTTTCAGATGAAGTTTTGAAAATGAGCAATCGATAAAAAGAAAGGCGGGAACAGTTATGACGAAAGAACAATTTGACGGATATACTTATATAGAAGGCGGTGTTTGTGCAGCGAAAGGATTTCTGGCAAATGGATTGAACTGTGGTATCAACCCTGATAAAAAGAAAAATGATCTTGGTATGATCTATAGTGAAAAGGAATGCAACGCAGCGGCAGTTTATACGCAAAATAAAGTTAAGGGTGCACCGATTCTTGTGACAAAGGAAAATTTAACCAAAAGCGGACAGAAAGCGAAAGCTGTGATCGTTAATTCAAAGAATGCGAATACATGCAATGCCAATGGTGTGGAAGTAGCAACAAAAGTCTGTGAGTTGACAGCAAAAGAACTTGGTATCAAGACGGAAGAAGTGATTGTTGCATCTACCGGTGTGATCGGTCAGCCGATGTCTGTTGAACCTTTTGCAAAAGGAATTCCGGAGATTGTAAAAGGGCTTTCGGCAGAGGGACACGAAGAAGCCGCTAAGGCGATTATGACAACGGATACTGTAAAAAAAGAAGTTGCTGTATCATTTGAAATTCAGGGAAAGACCTGTCATCTTGGCGGAATGGCAAAAGGTAGCGGAATGATCCATCCGAATATGGCTACTACATTGAATTTTGTAACAACAGATGTTGCAATCTCCGGTGCATTAGTACAGAAAGCTTTGAGTGAGATTGTTAAAGTAACATATAACTGTCTTTCTGTTGATGGTGACACATCGACAAATGATATGGTCAGTGTAATGGCAAACGGTATGGCTGGAAATGAAATGATCGAAACAGAAAATGCAGAGTATGAGATCTTTAAAAAAGCGCTTTATATTGTGATGTCAAATATGACAAAAATGCTTGCAGCAGACGGAGAGGGTGCATCCAAACTTTTGGAATGTACCTGTAGCGGAGCAAAAGATCTACAGACAGCGATTACTGTTGCAAAGAGTGTCATTGGATCAAGTTTATTGAAATGTGCCATGTTTGGTGAAGATGCAAACTGGGGACGTGTTCTTTGCGCCATCGGTTATGCGGATGCGGAATTTGATATTATGAAAGTAAATGTTGATCTTGTATCAAGTGCCGGAACAATTGCCGTTTGTCGCAATGGTGCAGGTGTGGAATTTTCAGAAGAATTTGCAAGCAAAGTTCTTGCACAAGATGAAATCTATATCCATGTCGATTTACAGGATGGACAGGCAAGTGCCAAAGCATGGGGATGTGATCTGACATACGATTATGTAAAGATCAATGGCGATTATCGTTCATAATTTCATCCTCATACAATTCACATCATAAAATAAACAGACATTTGCAAACTCTTTGTACTTTTTCTGATTCTATTCAGTGTTCAAACAGATGCCTGTACAGCGTCATGTTATAAAGTTTGTATCATGTTTCTATTTGTTTTATCTTTGGAGGCACTTTTTTGCCTTATAAGGATATCTAAGATTTTTTACTTTTTTGCGTTTGATTATGGGTGCTCTCATCTGATATAGGGGCAAGACCTGTCTGATGTACATTGCTGTTTGGGAATCTCAAAGACCGTCGCCACTTGCGTTGCAAAAAGTGTATTTGCTTTTTGCAATGCTATGTGTGCGCTACGTGGCTTTGCGAAGCGGGAGCGTGTCCCAAACAACAATGCTACTCAGGCTGAGTCGCCCCTATAGTTATGACCCGCGCCCAATCAGCAAAAAAGTCTAAAAAATCAGATATCCTAATAAGCCAGCGTGTCTACTCCAAAGATAAAACAAAATAGAAAACATGAATTCAAATATTCTGATATGACGCTGTACATGCATTCTGTTTGCAATATTGTGGTACAATAAGGAAAATGTAAGACAGCTTTTGCAAATGTCTGTTTTTATGAAATGGGAAAAGATTTGTGCAGTGGTAGGTATCAGCTAGAGTTGTAATGTGCCGGTGTTGTGCTTTTTATGAAAGGGAAAGGTGAGGATGGTTATGAGAGCATATGAACGTTTGCTTCAATATGTGGTGATCGATACGCAAAGTGATGAGTATAGTGAGACTGTGCCAACGACAAAGAAGCAATTTGATCTTGCAAATAGGCTTGTGGAAGAAATGAAAGATCTTGGTATAGAAGATGCCTGCGTAGACAGTATGTGTTACGTATACGGAAGTCTTCCGGCAACAAAGGGCATGGAACATTGTCCTAAAATGGGATGGATCGCTCATATGGATACCGCACCGGACTTCAAAGGGCATGGGGTGAAACCATGTGTGATCAAAGAATATGATGGTACGGATGTGAAACTCGGACATAGTGGAAGAGTGCTTTGTACAAAAGAATTTTCTCATTTGAAAAAGTTAAAAGGGCGCACCCTGATCACAACCGATGGAACAACGCTTCTTGGCTCTGATGACAAATCAGGCATTGCGGAAATTCTTACAGCAGTAGAACGTATACAAAAAGAACAGATTCCTCATGGGAAGATAGGTATTGCATTTACCCCGGATGAAGAAGTAGGCGCCGGTGCTGATTATTTTGATGTGAAGAAATTCGATTGTGATTTTGCCTATACATTAGATGGCGGTGAAGAGGGTGAGATAGTGTATGAAAACTTTAATGCAGACTCTGCCATTTTTGAGGTTAATGGTTTTAATGTGCATCCTGGCAGTGCAAAGGATATTATGGTCAATGCACAGCTTGTTGCCATGGAGATCAATGCGATGCTTCCGAAAAAGGAAACGCCAAGAGACACACAGGGATATGAAGGCTTTTATCATTTATGTTCAATGGAAGGGGATGTCGAAAAAGCAACATTGCACTATATTGTCAGGGATCATTCAAGAGAAAAACAGGAACAGAGAAAAGAAGTATTGCGTCAAATAGAACAAAAACTCAATGAAAAGTATGGTGCAGGTACCGTGATTCTGACTTTGCAGGAACAATATCGGAATATGCGTGAAAAGATCGAACCTTGTATGGAAATCGTAGAATGGGCAAGAGAGGCGATACAGGATGCCGGAGTACAGTTTTTGGAATTCCCGGAAAGAGGAGGAACGGATGGAGCAAGATTGAGCTTCATGGGGCTGCCATGCCCTAATCTTGGGACAGGTGGCTATGCTTTTCATGGACCTTACGAGCATGTGACAGCAGAAGGAATGGATCTAAGTGTTACCATTTTAATCTGTCTTGTGAAGAAGGTTTCAGAACAGAGAAAAAAGCAATTCAAAACAAAAAAGCAATTCAAAACAAAAAAGTAATTCAAAACAAAAAAGCAATTCAAAACAAAAAAGTAATTCAAATCAAAATAATAATTTAAAAAAGAAGTTATATTCTCAAATATGCTACATGTATTGCATCCTGCAGATTGTTATTAACACACGTCTGCATGGTGCATGCTAAATCATTTTGGAATATAACTTCTTTTTATTATTTCGTAGTTATTAATGCATAAAGACTGCCATTCTGTATTTTGCTAATTCATAAATCTGTGCTGCATCTCCCGGTGAAAGGTTGATACAACCATGAGAACCTCTTGTTTTATAAAGAGATGGGTTCCAGCTTGACCATGGCTGCCATGTTGCAGGATGGAATCCGGTACCGGTCCAGGTGATTCGAACCCAGTTCTTAACAGGAGTTGCATAATCTGCACCGGTTAAAGTATAAGCTCTTTTGTGCTCTTTGATAAAGAACACACCTGTCGGAGTTGCTCTGCCCGGTACAGGGCGGCCGGTAATACAACGGAAAGTAGCTTTTACTTTACCTTTTTTAAGAAAATAAACTTTCTGATCGGCAATCGAGATTTCAATATAATTATCAGGATCCCAGTCTTCGTTAAAGTTTACATAGTCTTTTTTGAAACCGGTATTTGCATAGATGACTTTCTTTTTCAAAGTAATCGCACTCTTGTTGTTCTCACTCTGATCGGCTATGTATGCGTCTGTTGCATCTTGTGAAATCTTCTTTTTCAATGCCTTTTTTGTCTGTGCTAAAGTTTTTTCATAATCAAGCTGCCAGCCGTAATCGCCACCGCCTAATTTGGCTTTTTTGCCATTATGGTCGATAAAGGTTCTTGTCTTTCCGACTGTCTTATATTTCAAACAGAAGGCTTCTACCCAGTCAGCAATCTTCGTATTGTTATATTTGATCTTGCCATCTTTGCAAGTGATCCATTTAGAAATGTCTTCCGGTGTGATCTGTTCTATCGTACCTTCGCCCATATTCCATGTGATATAACGAAGAGCGGCGTTATTGCAAAGAGTTAATTCCTGATTGAGTATATCATCTTTTGATGTATATTTTGGAGCTTTATAGACATCCGGATATTTCTTGCTGTCAGCAATGTTGATCTTTGTATTTGCTTTTTTGCACGCTTCATCAATTGCCTTGATCAGATTAGCTTTAATGATCGTGTTTCCAAGAACTTCTTCTTTACATTCATATTGCGATTTGTCTTTATTATAGACAACTGTTGCAGAAACCGGTTTTTGAATCTTGTATGTTGCACTGCCTTTTACAATTTCTGCTTTTTTAACAAATTTCTTTAATGCAGCATCATCGTAAGAAATATTGTAATCGGTTGTATAAGCATTTTTTTTGGCAAAAAGCTGTATAGCTTCGTGCTGCTTATCAAAAATTTTATCAAAACTGCTTCCGATCTTGAAATGATATCCGATGTCATTTCCATCAATTTGCATTTGTCCTTTGTCGCGTCCGGAAATAGTAAGTGAATAATCCGCATACTTTTTTTCCAGATTCTTCTTAGAGCTTTCTAAAGTTTGTCCTGATACATCAACACCATTGATCGTTGTGTTTTTGTACCAGCGGTCTGCATAATATACCTTGTGATAGATCAATACAATTGCAATGATCAGAATGGCAGTTATTGCTGTAACACTAAGTAAGAGAATTGCTCTTTTTTTTGAAAATACAATAGAAGAATTAGTTGTTTCTTGTGTTTTCTTTTCTTCACTCATTTTTCTTATACCTTTCCTTATTATATTATTTAGAAATCATAGATAAAAAGTTAAAAAACCGGATCAAAGGTTTCGGAATACTTTTATTTATGAAAACGATTCAAACCACATAATTTCAATCTTACATATTATAGTATATAATAGAAATAGATGTGTATCATTTTTTTTAAAAATACAGTATAAATGTTAAAAAAATGTATCAAAAGCATTAAATTTATCATAAAACCGGCATTAAATTTATCATAACACCACAGCGTTTTGACAGAATGTATACAGAGTATCAAATAATGTGGACAGAACCGGGACGATTTTTAAAAAATGTGCATATAATATACTTTTTGAGAGCAAAGTTTACGAAAAACAGATGAAAAAAATATGAAATTGTGTTATGATATAGTTAGAAGAAATTAGTGGATATGATTTAAAATATTTATTCTATGGGGAGGTGTCGGTTATGCAGGTAAACAGAATACAGACAAATGCATATCATCGTCTTTCAATGGAAGAGAATCAGAAGAAAGCATCTCAGATAGCGATCATCCAACAGCAAAAAGGCCAGATCTCAGGATATGGAGCAGGTGCAAGAAATGCACAGGATGGAAAATCTGTATTGAATACAGCAGATGCGGCAATGGGATCAATCAATGATTATCTTTTGGGAATTCGTGATCTTTCTGTTAAGGCATCCAATTCAGCATTGTTGTCGGATGATGAGAAGAAAGCAATACAGCAACAGATTGATCAGTATAAGCAGGGAATTGCAGATATTGCGAACAACACAGAATTTAATACAAAGAAGCTTTTAGATGGAAACAATGATGCTATGCACATTGCAGCCGGTGCAGATGGAAGCGGTATGGATATTGATACCGGCAATGCAACATTAGAAGCACTGGGAATCAAAGACTTTGATACTACCGGAAGATTTTCAATTAAGACAATTGATGATGCATTAAAGAAAATTTCTGAGGATAGAAGTAATATCGGAGCACAGAGCGATGCATTGGATTATACGATCGGATATAACACACAAACGTCCTATAACCTGACAGCAGCTATGTCACGTAAAGAAGATACAGATGTTGAGAAGGTGGTTTCTGACAGAGACAAGCAAAAGATTCTTCAGACATACCGGATTTTTGCACAGCGAAGACAGCAGGAACAGGAACGGCAGAAAGTTATAATGTTTACACAGTAGTATTTCATGATGAGGCAGAAATACAAAATGTTTTGACAATGCAGCAGTATATGGCATGTGTCAGGACAGGTATGATGTGTCGGAAAGGTGTGGTGAATTATGAACAAAGTAATAACAATAGGAAGACAGTATGGCAGCGGGGGACGTGAGATTGGTCAGAAACTTGCAAAATATTATGATATTCCGTTTTATGATAATGAATTGATTACCCGTGCAGCAAAAGAGAGCGGATTTGCAGAAGAGACATTTGAAAAAGCGGAAGATAAGGCAACGAACAGTTTACTGTATTCTCTTGCTATGGGAATCAATGTATATGGCAATCAGGATTTTGGTTTTTCGGGTCTTTCTTTAGATGACAGGATTTTTCTTGCACAGTCGGATGTGATTCGTAAAGTGGCGGACGAAGGTCCTTGCGTTATTGTAGGCAGATGTGCAGATTATGTGTTAAAAGAGCGTGAAAATGTAGTGAATCTTTTTGTTCGTGCATCTATGAGTTATCGTTTACAGCGTGCAATCGTAAATTATCAGGTCGATGAGAAAAAAGCGGCTGATATCATTATGAAAAATGATAAGAGAAGACGAAATTATTATAATTATCATGTAGGCGAGAAGTGGGCTGACCTGAATAATTATGATCTGGTGATTCGTAGTGATATGTGTGGAATCGACAATGCTGTAAAGTGTATTATAACGTATATTGGTGAGTAAACAGAATTCTGCCGTTTTGCATCTGAGGCAGCAGATGCTGACATGGGGTATCTGATCGAAGAACAAAAAGTATATATTTTTTGGGGGGGAGTAGCAATGGATAAAACAGCAGATAAAATTAAGGAATTGATCTTAGGCAGTGATAATGTTGTACTGGTTAGCGGTAGTGAAGTGATGCGTGAAACCGGATTGAATGGTATTCGTGCTGAGCACATGGTCTATGAGATAGAGGATCAATACGGATATAGCGGCGAAGAAATCATAACCTCTCCGTTTTTTTCACGTCAGGTTGATACATTTTATGACTATTATAAAAATGTAATCCTGAATAAAACGAATGTTGAGCCGACAGCGGTATATAAAGCAGCAGCTAAACTTGAGAAAGCAGGCTGTATCAGCCATATCGTAACTCGCATGATTTATGGCTTGCATCAGAAAGCAGGCTGTAAAAATGTGATAGAATTGTATGGTTCAGCAGAAGAAAATCGCTGCCCGGTTTGCGGAAAGATATTTGGTTCAGACTACATTAAAAAGGCACCAGGAACACCAAAGTGCGATAAATGTAACATAGTCCTTCGTCCCGGTTTTTCATTTTTTGGAGAAATGATTGATAACGGAAGATTAACAAAAGCTTGTAATGCAGTTGAAAATGCTGATGTTTTGCTGGTTGTCGGTATGGCACTTTCCTCGCATACATGGGCATCAACACTTCGTTATTATGAAGGGGATAAACTGGTTTTGATCAGTAACGAGGAACATCCCGGAGATGAAAAAGCAAATTACCGGATGTATGGTAATTTGTCGGAGATCTTTACATATCTTGCGGATTTGTAAAGGATAAAGATTTTTTATAGGGAGTACAGCTTAAAATTGAAGTAATAAAATGTCGGAAAGAGAATTGTTCGAAATCATTTCCGGCATTTTTTGTGTAAATCATCTTTTTTGATGAAATCAAATTTCAAGGAGGGTGCAAATAGTCTAAAAAAGATGAAACAATAGAAACTGTACAAGCGTCTTTCCGATAGGGAGAGAGTGTACAAGCTTCTTTTCGGTAGGGAGAGAGTTGCAAAATAGGGAAAAAAAGTATACAATATATAGCGATTTTTCTAATATACCGGAATGGTAGGAACAAGATAAAACCGGGAGTTGGGAATGCGATACTGCTTGCGAAGCATTGGCATATGCAAGGACCGGATACAGCAACATAAATAAATTTACAGAAATGGAGATTGTGATGAGTAAGATTAGAACCAGATTTGCACCAAGTCCAACAGGTAGAATGCATGTAGGAAATTTAAGAACGGCATTATATGAATATTTGATCGCAAAACATGAGAACGGTACATTTATATTGCGAATTGAGGATACCGACCAGGAACGTTATGTACCGGAGGCACTGGATATTATTTATAATACGATGAAACTTACCGGCTTGAATCATGATGAAGGTCCGGATAAAGATGGCGGTTACGGTCCTTATGTACAGAGTGAACGTATGAAAAGCGGTGTGTATTTAGAATACGCAAAGCAGCTTATTGAAAAAGGAGAAGCATATTATTGTTTCTGTACAAAGGAAAGATTAGAGTCATTACGTGCATCTTCCACTACAGAAAGCGGAAAAGAGATTGCAAAATATGACAAACATTGCTTACATCTTTCGAAAGAAGAGATTGAGAAAAATCTCGCAGACGGAGTGCCATATGTTATCCGTCAGAACAATCCGACAGAAGGTACGACTACATTCCATGATGCGATCTATGGTGACATTACTGTAGATAATGAAGAATTGGATGATATGATCCTGATCAAAGCAGACGGATACCCAACCTATAATTTTGCAAATGTAATCGATGATCATATGATGAAGATCACACATGTTGTTCGCGGTAATGAATATTTATCTTCTGCACCAAAATATAATCGTTTGTATGAAGCATTTGGATGGGACATCCCGGAATATGTACATTGTCCGATCATTACAGACGAGAATCACAAGAAGCTTGCAAAAAGAAGTGGTCATGCATCTGTAGAAGATCTGCTAGAGCAGGGATTTTTGCCGGAAGCGATCGTAAACTTTGTTGCACTCTTAGGATGGAGTCCTACAGATGATCGTGAGATCTTTAGTTTAAAAGAGTTAGAGGAAGTTTTTGATTATCATCATATCAGTAAATCACCGGCTGTTTTTGACATCACAAAAGCAAAATGGATGAATGGCGAATATATCAAAGCAATGGATATGGATCGTTATTTAGAATATGCATTACCGGTGATCAAAGAAGTGATCACAAAAGATTATGATCTGACAAAGATTGCCGAATTGGTTAAGACAAGAATTGAGTTATTCCCCGAGATCAAGGAAAAGATTGATTTCTTTGAAGAACTTCCTGAATATGATACAGCAATGTATACCCATAAGAAGATGAAGACAAACAGTGAGAATTCTTTGGAAGTGTTAAAAGAAATGCTGCCTTTGTTTGAAGCACAGGAAGATTATTCGATTCCGGCTATTGAAGCACTTTGTAAAGATTATATTGCAAAAAAGGAACTCAAAAACGGTCGTGTATTATGGCCGCTTCGTACAGCGGTATCCGGTAAGCAGATGACACCGGGCGGTGCTTATGAGATCATGGAGATTCTCGGAAAAGAAGAATCCATTGCACGTATTAAGAAAGGTATTGAGATGTTAGAGGCCGAAGTGAACGAAGAAGGAAAGTAGAGCCTATGCAAAAGTTAAATGCCGCACAGCAGGAAGCGGTAACACATTTTAATGGTCCGATGCTGGTTCTTGCCGGACCGGGTTCCGGTAAGACCAGAGTGATCACAGAGCGGGTTCGTTATCTCGTAGAAGAGAAAAAAGTAATGCCGGCAGGAATATTGGTGATCACTTTTACGAAAGCGGCAGCGATCGAAATGAAGCAGCGTTATCAAAGACTTTCGAAATCAAGAACAGGTGGTGTGCATTTCGGAACCTTTCATGCGATCTTTTTTATGATCCTCAAACATGCATATCACTATACTGCCGAAAATATCGTGCGGGATGATTTCAGAAGAGATCTTTTACGAAAGCTGGTGCGTGATACCAATCTGGAGCTCCAGGATGAAAATGAATTTTTAAATGATCTCGAATCGGAGATCAGTCGTGTCAAAGGAGAAAGAATAGAATTGAAAAACTATTTTTCTCCTTTGTGTTCTAATGAAGTATTTGCAGAGATTTTTACGCGTTATCAGAAAGCATTGGAACAAAAAAGACTGATCGATTTTGATGATATGCTGGTATATTGTTATGAACTTTTAGAACAAAGACCGGATATATGCAAAATGTGGCAGCAGCAGTTTCCGTATATCTTGATCGATGAGTTTCAGGATATTAACCGGGTGCAATATGATGTAATGCGTCTGCTTGCTGCTCCTGCAAATAATCTCTTTGTTGTAGGAGATGATGACCAGTCAATCTATGGATTTCGTGGGTCAAAACCGGACATTATGCAGCAGTTTTTAAAGGATTATCCGGATGCCGGACAATGTCTTTTGAATGTAAACTATCGGAGTAATGCTGCAATTGTAGAGGCTGCCGGAAAAGTGATCGTACATAACAGTAATCGTCTGCCAAAGGAAATACAGGCTGCCGATAAAGAGCCGGCAAAAGATGCTATTGAGTTAAAAGAGTTTGCAAAAATGTCAGATGAAAATGAAACGATTCGGGATAAGATCCTTGCTTATCGAAATGCAGGCATTCCTTACCGTGAAATGGCAGTCCTTTTTCGGACAAATACGCAGGCACGTTCATTAAGTTCCAAATTAATGGAATACAATATTCCATTTACGATGAAAGAACGGCTTCCGAACTTATACGATCACTGGATCGTGCAGGATGTATTAACCTATGTCCGTGTTGCACAGGGAAATAGAGAAAGAGGGCAGGTGCTACGGATCATAAACCGCCCGAAGCGTTATGTCCATCGCAATGCATTTACAGAACCTTATGCGGATTTTGAAGAGTTAAAGCTTTTTTACGAAGATAAAGACTGGATGGTAGACCGGTTAGAGCAGCTTTCTTACGATCTGTCTATGCTAGCGCAGATGCGTCCTTATGCCGCAGTCAACTTTATCCGGAAAGGGATCGGCTATGACGAATATATCAGAGAATATGCCGATTACAGAGGAATCCGTGCAGATGATATGCTAGAGATCCTTGACGAGCTGCAAGAGGAAGCACGCTCGCAGGAATCATTTGAAGACTGGTATACCTATATGCAGGATTATAAAGAAGAATTAAAAGAGCAGACGCAAAAGAGTCTTGAAATGCAACGTGGAAAAGAACAGGAAGATTCCGTGATGCTTATGACAATGCATGGGGCAAAAGGCCTGGAGTTTACCTGCGTCTTTATCCCGGATGCCAATGAAGGTGTTACGCCACACAGCAAATCGGTGCTAAATGCCGATATGGAAGAAGAACGCCGGATGTTTTATGTCGCTATGACAAGAGCCAAAAAGCATCTGCACATCTACTACCTCAAAGAACGTTTCCACAAAGAAGTAGACATCTCACGCTTTGTCACTGAGATCGAAACTTCCGAAGACCAAAACGAAACATCACCTTCCCATCCGTCCACAACTTCATAAACGGGGGGATTTTTAGAACGTTTTATAGAACGGTGTACAATTTGTATTTCTATTTATTTTGCCTTTTGGGGCACTATCTCGCCTGATAAGGATATCTAAGATTTTTTGTTTTTTTGCTTTGATTTTGGGCGCTCTTATTTGATATAGGGGCAAGGCCAGTCCTGAGATACATTGCTGTAGGGGTACTTCCAAGCCCGTCGCCACTTACCTGTCAAAAAGGGAACAACGAAAAAAACGTTGCTCCCTTTTTTGATAGGTTATGTGTGCGTTACGTGGCTTGGCGTAGCGAAAGCGTGCCCCCTAAGCAATGTTATCCAGGCTGAGTCGCCCCTATAGTTATAACCCGCGCCCAATTAGCAAAAAAACATAAAAATCAGATATCCTAATCAGTCGGCGTGTCTTCCCAAAAGGCAATAATAAAATAGAAATACAAAATTAATTTTTAGATAAAAACGTTCTGAAAAATCCCCTCTATGATATCACAGAGGGGATAGGAAGTGGTGTTTCGTTTATTTCTTTTGGTGGATCTTTCGAAATTCGGCCGGGCTTTGGTTGACGTATTTTTTGAATTTGGTATGGAAATAGTCCACATTTCGGTAGCCGACTTTTTCGGAAATCTCATATACTTTTAAGTCGGTGTCGGTCAGAAGTTCTTTTGAACGGCTGATACGAACCTGATCAACAAACATATTAAATCCCATGCCGACTTTCTTATTAAAGATTTTACCAAGGTAGGAACTGTTGTAGCCAAAAAGCGGAGCAATCGTTTCTAACTTGATGTTATCCATATAATTATGCTCAATATAATGGATGATATCGTCCATTACACCATCACTGGATGGATTACCGATCGCACGCATGATCATTTCAAACTGTTCCGTGAAGAAAAGAATGATCTCATAGAGGTAATATTTTTCGCCGATCAGATTAATGATCTCTGCATTTCCCGGAAACGGAATATTTGCATTATGATACAGATGAGAAATCTTTTCTTTGATCGACAAATATAGATCCGTTAAAAAGAGCTTTATGCGTTCAATCGTATTATTGGAATAATATAATTTATGCTCTAATTCATTTAAGGTTTCAGCAACCTGATTTCTTTTCGCAGCCTGAATATAGCCGATCAGCTGCTCACAATAATCCTGTAAAATATTGTTGTTTAAAGAATACATATCCGACTGCGTCAGATCCGGCAGTTCACTGTAGCCGATCGTATGCTGTTTGTGTTCGCAAAAAAAGCGGCGCTGCAAGAGGCGGAGCGCTTCCTGGTAGGAAATGTGAATATCTTCAATATCCGATACAATACGTCCATATGTAATAAAAAGAGAATCGAGCGGAGAATTGGTTTGTGGTTTCTGCTCACGGTCATAATGCTCTAAAAACTCTTCAAATTTCTTGATCGTAAATGGTCCCTTTAGAATTAGGATCTCATTGTCGTCTAAAGTAATATTTTCGTAGGAACTGTTATCAGTGTTGGTAACTTTTAACAGGTCAGAGAAACGATATGTCATTTTTGAAGCATGGTGGCTGTATTTCTCATAGATTACAACCTGGTAGACATCTGCCTGTAAGTTCAGATTTTGAAAATCAACAGTAGATGGGATGTTGTTATTTAAAATGTCCTGCAGGATCATGTTTCGGGCCTTGGAACGATATTCTTCCATCTCTTCTTTCTTCTGAGCTTCGTCGAGAAGCAGTTTTTTGATCTCTTTGACCGTATTAAAAAGCTCGTCTTCATCAATGGGTTTTGTCAGATAATATTCGACACCATAGCGAATCGCAGACTGCGCATATTTAAAATCTGTAAATCCGCTTAAAATAATGACTTTTCCTTTATATCCCTGTTCTCTTGCCTGCTTGACAACATCAAGCCCTGTAAGCTTTGGCATACGGATATCCAGCATAACCATATCAGGGTTATACTTTGTGATAAATTGTAATGCATCCTCACCATTTGCTGCTTCGCCGATCACTTCAAATCCTAAAGCACTCCAGTCTATTATACATTTTAATCCCTGACGAATGATCAATTCATCATCGGCAATAAATACGGTGTTCATATAAATCCTCATTTCTTCACACGTTTTTCAGTTCTAAAGCTTAAAATTTATCATAATCTGATTATAACGAAAAATGTCTTAATTCGCAATAAAAGAGATAGAATTTGCTTATGTATGGGAAGACAATGTGTAGGGGGCTTTCATATGGAGATATTAACTTTTATATCAAATTTGATGATTCCTTTAGTGATCATGTACATTGTAGCATATGGTCTTTTGGCTAAAACAGACATTTTCGATGCATTCTTAAAAGGTGCGACCGATGGTCTGAAAATCGTTTTCAGGATTTTACCTACGCTAGTGGGGTTAATGGTTGCAATATGTATTCTTAGGGAGTCGGGCTTTTTTAACGTACTTTCTGTTATTTTAAAGCCACTTGCCGATCTGACCGGTTTTCCTGTTGCCGTGTTGCCGTTATCAATTATTAAAATGATTTCATCATCGGCTGCTACAGGGCTGGTATTAGATATTTTTAAAAAGTTCGGAGTCGATTCCAAAGAGGGGTATCTGGCAGCATTGCTTATGTGCTGTTCCGAGACGATATTTTATACGATTTCCGTGTATTTTCAGGCAACAAAGGATGAAAATGGAAAAGGTGTTACAAATGGAAGATGGCTGCTGTTTGGTGCTTTGCTCAGTACCTTTGCAGGCATGGCAGCAAGTCTGATCCTTACGAATCTGACACATTAGGCAGACAGTTAGCTGATAATCTGCTATAATAGGAACAAAGAGAGGAGGAAAAGTCATGGCAGAATGTGATACCTGTGCGAATTTGGTATACGATGAAGAGTATGAAGAATATGTTTGCGATGTCAACATGGATGAAGATGATCTTGCACGTTTTTTATCGGACAAGCGGGAACATTGTCCATATTATTATAACGGTGATGAGTACCGTGTGGTTCGAAAACAGATGTAGTGTCCTGTTAGAAATAAAAAAGGCAATTTTGCCCTTTGACGACAAAATTCGTCACAAAAACGCATCTTTTCAATTTAGATGGGGTTGAAAATTGTGTCAAAAAGGAATAAGATATCAAAATAAGAAGTAAAAAAATGACGAGAAATATGGAGGAGATACCATGAGAAAAAGAATAGGAGCAAAAATATTGAGCGTATTTATGCTTATTTTGGTGATCTGTCTTGCCGGAATCGGAATAGTGGCAGTGCAGGTTAAAAATACGGATAAGATCAATCAGAATATCGGTAATGAATACCTCAACAGCATCCAGGAAGTAAATACGCTTTCCGTTAATGAAGCATATCTGGAAAATGATCTGAAAGATTATATGTTAAAACAAGACAAAGAATCAATACGGTCGGATATTACAAGTGCACAGGGAAATGTGTTATCTTCTTTGCAAGCATTGGAAGATAATGCGGTCAGTGAAAGACAAAAAGAAACGGTACAGCGTTTGAAAAAAGCATATGATGCTTATATAAAACAATATAGTGCTGTGTTAGAGCAGATTGCAAATGGAAAAATCTATGATTTGGATACTGCCGAAGAACAGGTGGCAGATCAGACCTCGGATCTGAAAGTGTATATTCAGTCGGTTACTGTTTTGAATAAGACGAATATGATCCGTGCACAGAAGAATTTATCATCCGCAACGACATTGTGTCACAGAGTGCTTGTATTTGCCGGTTTATTTTTAATGCTTGCATTTGTAGCAGGTATGCTTGTTACTTATCTGACCGTTGTGGTTCCGACTAAGAAAGCAACTTCAGAGTTGCGTGAGATCGTAGAAGGAATGGAACATAAGAACGGAGATCTTACAAAGCGCGTGAAGGAACGGACAAAGGATGAGGTAGGACAGCTTGTAAGAGGCATTAACAAGTTTATTGAAACATTACAATTAACAATTTCTGATATCAAAAGCGAGTCGGGAATTATGATGAGAAATGTAGACAGTGTCACAGGACAGATTACAAAAGCTGATGAAAATATTACGGATGTATCTGCAACTATGGAAGAATTGGCAGTCAGCATGACGGAAATTTCCGGTGTGGCAGATAATATTAATAATAGTTCAGAAGAAGTTGCCAAAGCAGTTGTTGACATCGCGACACAGGCGACCGAAGGAACTGCCATGGCAAAATCAATAAGAAATACGGCACAGGAGCTCAGTAAAAAAGGTGTTGAGAGCAAAGAAAACACCGGAGCAATGGCAGGTGAAATGCGTCAGATCATGGAAAGTGCTGTGGAAAGAAGCCGAAATGTAGAACAGATCAATCTTTTGACGGCAGATATTCTTGAGATTTCGAGTCAGACAAATCTTTTAGCATTAAATGCTTCGATTGAAGCAGCAAGAGCCGGAGAAGCAGGAAAGGGCTTTGCGGTAGTTGCGGATGAGATCAGAAAGCTTGCTGATTCAAGTCGTGAGACGGCAAATAATATTCAGGATATCAGTGCAGATGTTACGGATTCCGTTAATGCACTGGCTGATAATGCCAATAAGATGATATCATTTATTATGAATGTGGTTATGCCGGATTATGATATATTAGTGGAAACCGGAAAGCAGTATAATGAAGATGCAAATAATTTTGAGTCCATTCTTGCAAAATTCGAAAGTAATGCAAATAAGCTTCATGATACGATGCAAAAAGTTAAAGAAATGATTCAAAATATATCAGGAACGATCAATGAATGTTCTGAAGGTATTAATGTTGTGGCAGGGAATGCGAGTGATCTGACAAGCGGAATGGCAGAGATTCAGCATGAAGTGACCGATACGGATGCATCAGCGAAAAAGTTAGTGAACAATATTGATAAGTTTAAACGTGTATAAGCAGGAGGAGTATTATGAAGAAGAAAATAGTGCTTGCCGGATGTATTATGGCAATGGCGATGGTATTTACCGGTTGTGGCAAGAAAACAGAATCAACCACATTTATCATGTCTGATGTACAGGAAGGAGATCATCCGACTGCAGAAGCCTGTGATGAATTTGCAAAAAGAGTGTACCGGGAAACAGACGGAAGAGTGAATATTGAAGTATATCATGGTGACACACTTGGTGCAGAGGCAGACCAGATGGAGCAGGTACGCGTGGATGGTATTGATTTCGCAAGATTATCCGGACCTCTTTCAAACTACGTAGAAGATATGAAAGCATTTCAATCGCTCTATTTGTATAACTCCGAGGATGATATGTGGAAAGTGTTGGATGGTTCAGTTGGAAATGACCTATTAAATGCAAAGGGACTGACAGATAATGACATGGTTGGTTTATGCTGGTTTAGCGGTGGCAGCCGAAACTTCTATAACAATAAGAAAGAAGTGAAGTCACCAAGTGATCTGGATGGATTGAAATTACGTGTAAATACAGATCCGATGATCAAGCTGGTGTCAATGAATGGAGGAACTCCGGTAAATATCGCATATAATGATATTTATAATGCAATTAAAAAAGGCACGGTCGACGGCGCAGAGAATAACTGGCCATCTTATATATCAACAGAGCATTATAAGGTTGCAAAATATATCACGGTTGATCAACATACCTGCATACCGGAAATGATTGTTGCATCTCAGAAGGCATTGGAAAAGATGTCATCACAGGATCAGGAAACAGTAAAGAAAGTTGCAAAAGAAATTTCCAAAGAACAAAGACAGGCATTCAAAGATTTTGATAAAAAGGCGATCAAGCAGGCTGAGAAAGCTGGATGCAAGGTGACAGAACTTACGGAATCCGAGTCGGCAGAGTTTAAAAAGCAGGGACAGGAAGTCAACAAAGAAGTGAATGGTCAGTATCAGGATGTGATCGACCGGATCACGCAGTAAAAATCAGTTGATCGGGGGGATGCTATTGTAAAAAATAGTATTTCCCTTTTATGGTTTTATAGAAGAGTAAAATGGAATCTTGCAAGTAGGGACTGAAAAAGTGGGAGAAAAAAGCTAAAAAAATAAAGATTTTTAAAAAAAGGGTTGACAGATAAACTATCGAGTGGTATTATTTATATCGTTCGTTGCATTTATGTAAATGAAATGCGGAAGTGCTGGAATTGGCAGACAGGCTAGACTAAGGATCTAGTGTTGGCAACGACGTGTGGGTTCAAGTCCCATCTTCCGCATTGAGAAAAAGAAAGACTCAAACGAGAAAACGTTTGAGTCTTTTCTTTTTCCGAAGCCGAAGCGTCCCTTGAACCCAGGTTCAAGGTCTCCGCTTCGCTTCGGTCGGTGCAGAGCCGAGATCCCCCGGATCTCGTGCACCCCATCTTCCGCACGCCAGAAGGGAGAATGGAGTGTCTGATTAGAAAGAACTGATTTCGATATACAGATGAAAGAATTTTATGAATTCATGGGTTCAAGGTCTGCGCTTCGCTTTGGTCGGTGCAGAGCCGGAAAGGAGGGAAATGTCATGGAGAATAAAATGACATCAAAATACAAAATCCTAAATAGAGATGCGATCAAATATCTTGCCATGTTGACCATGTTACTCAATCACATTTCTACTATTTTTATGCAGTCAGGCGATTTGTTAGCTGAAATCTTTTTGGATCTGGGCTATTTTACGGCAATTACGATGTGCTATTTTCTTGTGGAAGGGTTTGAATATACGCATTCAAAAGAAAAATATGCCATGAGATTGTTCGTTTTTGCTTTGCTTTCCCAGATACCATATTCATTGGCATTTACGCAAAACGGAATTTTAGAATTTGAAAATCTGAATATGCTTTTTACACTTCTGGTATGCTTTGGAATTCTGCTCGTAGTCGAAAGAGTAACGAATAAAGCCTTAAAGATCGTATATATTCTGGCTTTGGTATTTTTCTCTGTCGTTTGCGACTGGGCAATCTTAGCGCCGGTTTTTACCTTGCTCTTTATATGGAGTCACCGGGTAAAAAATCGGGAAAAGTATGCATTTCTCTTTTCTATGCTTTTGTTTGGAGCTTTTAATTTTGTCGGTGGTCTTGGCAGGTTCCCGGTGCAGACCAATATAATATACGCGTTGGGAAGTATGGCAGGCATTGCGCTTGCCGGAATCGTTCTTATGTTCTTTTATAATGGAAAACGTATGGAGAGAGCAAAAATATTTTCAAAATGGTTTTTCTATCTGTTCTATCCGGTGCATCTTTTAATACTGGGATTGATCAGGGTTTAATATACTCTTGGGATTTTTTGTTTAGAAGATTCCAAGAGCACATTTTACAGCTAAGGATGATAAAGCTTGCAACGCAGTTGATATGTCTGAAGTTTGCAGTAAATGTTTTTTTGTAAAATGTCTGTTTTCTTGGTAAAATGTATGTTTCTGTGCAATTATAACAAAAAATAATTTAAAATGTAGAATTTATAGTTGAAAATTACGATGCGATGTGCTATAGTATCTTTTGTGATTGAAAGAATCATGGGGATGGTTCTAATATGCTTTTTATCAGAACTGCGATAAAGAAAAAGCACTGTTTTATGGTTAATACCGTGGGATAAGAAAGTTTTCTTTGCGGAGAAGGTAGTGATGATAAAGGTACTCTAAGTACACAAAATGACCGGATCATTGGGTAAGTGAGTGATCTGGTCTTTTTGTTCTTTAAAGAGGTACTTCACTTTTATGCAGGAATAAACTTTAAAGAGAAGCTTTACTTTTATGCAGAAATGAATTTTAAAGAGAAGCTTTACTTATATGCGGGAATGAACTTTAAAGAGAAGTTTTACTTTTATGCAGGAATGAATTTTAAAGAGGATGTTTTATTTTTCTGACGTAAAATGGATTTTTAAGATATCCTTTTTTTCGTGTAGAAGATGTCCGAAAGATAACGTAAAATTTCAGTTGCGTATCAGGTGCATTATCTCGTATAATAGACATGTATGTGCATTTATCACATTGGCGTTTATTGTTTTCTTATACACTTTGTATGATCAAGGGGAAAACAACAGAGGAATAGAAAATGTGAAGACAGAATGTACAAGCGTACGTGAAAGAAAAAAGATAGGAGGATTACAATGAGTAATTTAAAATTAAAGACTCTTCATATGGGACCGGCACAGTGTGCTGTAGATTTAGGAGATGGTAGTGAACGTGGCGAATATGTCAATCAGGATTATATTCTTCAGAAATTAGGCAGACCGCATAGAGCGATCAACCTGATGTATTGCTATTATCCAAATGATGATAAATGGCCGGGACGTGCCAGTGTAGTACATGCTGATCCGTCTGTACAGTTTGCATGGGATTTCCCATATGACGATTATTTTACATATAAGGGCGGCTTAAATGGTACATTGGATGATGAACCATTTACATATATGCGTGATGTCCGCAGACATGGTCAGGATGTCCTTCTTACCATGACGATCGATCCAAAGCTTACAGATGATCATATTATTGCGATCGCAAAGGATCTGCGTACTTTTGGTCGTGTACAGCTTCGTATCAATCATGAGGCAACCGGTGACTGGTTCTCATTCAACAAGCGTGCATCGTATGAAGAAGTGGCTGCTTTCTTTACACATTGTTGTGAGATCATTCATAGAGAAGCTCCAAATGTTAAGACGATCATCTGTCTGGATGGCTGCAAGGAGCTTGAAGATGAAAAAATGGAAATGGAAGACATTTTTGCGGAAGCATCCCGTGCGGCAGATATCGTTTCTGTTGACCGTTACATGGCTCTTCATTGGGGATGGCCATATGATGTGGCAGAGGAAGGTGGAGACACTTTTGCACGTCATACGGTAGAAAAGATTTATAAACTTGCTAAGAACAGCTATGAGCGTTATACGGTTGTAAATAATGGCGTGAAAAAGCCTATGGTTCTTTCTGAGTTCAATGCAGACGGTGATGTTACCGGTGCATATGATCAGGCACAGATGTTAAAAGATTTCTGTGAGATGTTAAAAGCAGATAAGGAAAAATGGTTATCCGGATTTACTTTATATCAGATGCGTGACCGTGGACGTCTTGGATTAGAGATTGAAGATCCAAATAATGCAGATGTCGGTATTGAACAGCCGATCTTAGCGACATACCGTGAGATCATTCATGAAGATTTCTTCAGCCCTTCTATGGATGAGGGGGATGAGATTACACTTCCTGCAAAATTACGCTGGGGCGGATCAGAAGATGCAGACGGTGTTGCACTTCCGATTCATTTTGATTCGAATCCGGTATTCTGTGAAGTATACTTTGATGAAGACAATATTGATATGAATTTAATGATGGAGCTGAACGGACATTGGTTCTATAAAGCACCGGGTGTAAAATGTATCGATATGATGAGTGCTTTCTTTAAGAAACCTTTGGATGGTGAAGCTGATATGACTTTGAAGATCTTTGCACCACCGGCTTCCGGCGAAAATGATGCCACTCAGGGTGATGACTGGATGACAAATTACTATACAGAGTTAAAGTCTCTTCCAAAAGTACGTGTTCGTTTTGCACCGATTGTAAAATAATCGTTTGAAAACAAAATATTTTAGAAATGTTATGATACAGCCACCGGGACATTTTTGTTCCGGTGGCTGTTTTAGAAAGATTTCCTATGGGCGAATCCTATAAGCTTAGTATAACGTTACAATTTTGGGAGGTGTTATACCGAATTTAGGTGGCATATTGCCGAATTTTGCTTTTTTTATCGACAAATTGACAAAATTGAGTTATTATAAAGTAACTAAAACTTTATCAAATTTCATGGTGTATTAGTAACGACTGATCAAAACCACAAAAAGAGCCGGAAAGGAGTCCGGTATGTGGCAGCATATCCAGGGAAAGGAGTGGTCAGAATGGATACAAGTGTATACAATCATTTATTAGGTACGTTTAATCCGAAATACACAACCAAATATGTCAATGATCCCAAGCAGCTTCGTTCTGTTGTCAAGAAGATCCGCCAGATTACACAGACTTCTCCTGTATATCTGCTCGACTTTTCGAATGACAAACAGTCGTTTGTGCTTGGAATGAAAGAATACTCCATGAAGATCAATGAGTCCTTAATGACCATGGCAGATGATTCGCCAGATTCTGTTTTTGAAAAGAAGAAAGCAAGTTCATCTGATACAAAGCAGGTAAAAGCAACACTTATCAATGACAATGAAGAACAGCTTCCGAGTCCGTTTACGATTCAGGTAAAAAATCTTGCAAATTCACAGATCAATATTGGAAAAGAGTTTTATGAAACCGGAAAAGGCTTGGCAGCTGGCACGTATCAGTTTAAAGTAACTGTCAATGATGCAGGATATGATTTTCAATATAATATCAAAGATGATGCGAATCATCGTGATGTGATCGGTGGTTTATGTAAGTTTATTACAAAAGCAAAGATCGGTATTGATGCACAGCCGGTATCAAGAGAAGCCGGCAAGATTGCGATGCGTCTGGAGTCGACTTCGGTCGGTACACCGGATGGCGACGTGACATTTCGTTTTGAAGATACAGGCACGAACAAGCAACCACATGGCATTGTTGATTATTATGCGATGAATCAGGTGTCTGTTATGCCCAAAAGTGCAGAGTTTACATTAAATGGTGCTAAGAAAACATCCATGTCAAACACATTTACATTAGGAAGAGCGGTAGAAGTGTCTTTGCTCAACCCATCCGATCAGGAAGCAAGAGTGGATTACCATCCGGACAGTGATTTGATCATTGAACGCGTTCAGGATTTTGTGGATGACTATAATACAATCGTAAAGAATAATGTTTCGTTTGAAAAAAAGACAGATACACCGGCAAAACTTTTGCGGGAATTAAAAGGAATCATTGGAAGTTCTAAGAACGAATTAGAAACAGCCGGTCTGAACTTTAATCAGGATGGTGCAATAGAACTGGATACATCCCTTGCAATGCAGGCGATTGAAGATGGTGATATGCAAAAACTGTTTTCGAAAGAGTCACCTTTTGTCAATCGACTTTTTACAAAGATGGACAGCGTAAAACTGAATCCGGTCGAATACATTGATAAAAAGATCGTCAGTTATCCGGATTACAGTAAGCCGGCAAAAGGATATTCCTATATTACTTCATTATATAGTGGTTTGATCTTTAATTCGTATTGCTAGTACAACAATGATTAATAATTGTTATAATGCCCATTTTGCATTACCGATCAGTTGGCTACACCATCGAGCTCGCTATGGTCGGACGGATCAGAAGAACTGATACTTACTATCACTTTATGAGGAAGGCAGACAAGTGTCTCGCCTTCTTTTTTTATAGATTTTTGTTTGACACATAGATTGTCGGGACAGTTTGCTTCACGAATCAATGCATTTCCGTTTTTGATCACCAGCAAATTTGTACCATGATTGGCTCCTTTGATCGTATACGTGGTATCTTCCGAAAGCGGAAAAGAAGCCTTTTGCATACCATCTACGGTCACAATGACATATCTTCCGTCTTTATGATAGATCACACGATATCCGATGAAAAAAAGGAATGCAGCAACAAGAACACTTCCTATTAAGATAAGATCATTTTTTTTCATCACAGCCTCCATTTTCTAAATGTCGTTCATGAATTCTGCTGGGGAAAGCAAGCTCTCTTGTGTTGCGAATTCATGATATAATAACTCTAAAATCCAAGCGTTGCACGCTTGCCGCACTTTCGTGCTTGAAGATTCCGGGAATATATAAAGCAGTATTGTTTTTGTGTTTTATCTTATCATATATTGCAAAAAAGAGTAAGATGGTAAAAGTCCTGATTTGGAAAGCAACCTTTAAAACGGAAAATTTCAACACAAAATCTTTCGGAATTTATCGACTTTTTCTTGACGTGGCAAAGAGTACGTGATATAGTAAATGGGCGATGTAACAGTCTTTTTTTTATGCCCAAAATTCTTTTTGGCGTGAAAAGCTAGATTTTATGCGGTCTGGCACGTTGAGCCGTGAGGCATGTGAAAGCAGAATATTAAATATGGAGGTACGAAGTCGTGAGAGTAAAAATTACTTTAGCTTGTACAGAGTGCAAACAGCGTAACTATGATACGACAAAGGAAAAGAGAGAACATCCTGACAGAATGGAAACAAAGAAGTATTGCAGATTCTGTAGAAGACACACATTACACAAGGAGACAAAATAGTTTCCTGTACTCGGAAAGGAATGTGAATTATGGGAGATTCTGATATCAAGAAAGAAGTAGAAAAACAGAAGGAACCACAAAAGACAGAAAAAACTGCAAAGAAAAAAGCCGGTTTCTTTCGTTCTTTGAAGGCAGAATTCAAAAGAATTATCTGGCCGGATAAGGACACAGTTGTTAAAGAGACAACGGCTGTAGTTGTTGTAACAGTAATTTTAGGCGTTATCATTGCTCTGCTTGATTTTGTTATCAAGACAGGACTTGATAAGATTATTCAGATAGGATAAGGTGATAGACTTATGGCAGATACAGAAGCACATTGGTATGTTGCACATACTTATTCAGGATATGAGAATAAGGTAAAGATGGATATCGAAAAAACAATCGAGAACCGTAATCTTCAGGATCAGATCTTTGAAGTATCCGTTCCTATGTTGAATGTTGTTGAAGAGAAAAAAGACGAGCAGAAGACAGTTCAAAAGAAAATGTTCCCTGCTTATGTTCTTATTAACATGATCATGAATGACGATACCTGGTATGTTGTTCGTAACACAAGAGGTGTTACGGGGTTCGTTGGTCCGGGATCAAAGCCGGTTCCATTGACAGATGCAGAAATGGCAAGCATGGGCTTAAAAGTTGATGCTCCGAATGTACCATTTACGATCGGAGATTCCGTTTTGGTAAAATCCGGTGTTTGGGAAGGTACGACAGGTATTGTGCGTAAGATTGACCACGAAGAGAGAATGGTTACGATCAGTATTGATATCTTCGGTCGTGAGACACCTACTGAGCTTAGTTTCAACGATGTTGAAGCAGTATAACAAAGCACAGAACATTGCATTGTGCAAAGTCATGTGTAGCAGCATCTTTTTTTAGATGTGTTGTGGTTAGAAAAGTTTTTATTCTAAGAAAAAGGTATTCGTCAGAGATACGAACAGACGAAATACGAAAAATCATGCATATTGCGTGAATTTTATAGGAGGTAAAGTTAAAATGGCTAAAAAAGTCGAAGGATATATTAAATTACAGATTCCTGCTGCAAAGGCAACACCGGCACCACCTGTTGGTCCTGCTCTTGGTCAGCACGGAGTAAACATTGTACAGTTCACAAAGGAGTTTAATGCTAAGACAGCAGGACAGGAAGGTATGTTAATTCCTGTAGTTATCACTGTATACCAGGATAAGAGCTTTAGCTTTATTACAAAGACTCCTCCGGCAGCTGTATTGATTAAGAAGGCATGTAAGATCGAATCTGGTTCAGGTGTACCAAACAGAACTAAGGTTGCTACAATTACAAAGGCTCAGCTTCAGGAGATCGCTGAGACAAAGATGCCTGACTTAAATGCAGCATCTCTTGATGCAGCTATCAGCATGATCGCTGGTACAGCTCGCAGCATGGGTGTTACTGTAGAGGACTAAGAAAGAAAATCGCAGTGAAAACTGCACACCGCATAAGAATAGAAAATCGCAAAAATGAGAATTGTTGTAAACAAGTAACAGGATTTACAACCGTTTGAGATAAAAAAGAGTGTTATTGTATTGAACGTTGTGGGAGGCGACACATAAGTGTCATCATACCGCCGTTACTACCACTAGGAGGTTATTTAATTATGAAAAGAGGAAAGAAATATACAGAAGCTGCTAAGTTGGTCGACAGAACAAAGCAGTACGAAGTTGAAGAAGCAGTTAGCTTAGTAAAGAAGACAGCTGTTGCTAAATTTGATGAAACAGTAGAAGCTCACCTTAGACTTGGTGTTGATGGACGTCATGCAGATCAGCAGATCCGTGGTGCCGTTGTATTACCACATGGTACAGGTAAAAAGGTTAGAGTTCTTGTATTTGCTAAGGGCGACAAGGTTGATGAAGCATTAGCTGCAGGTGCAGATTATGCCGGTGGTGAAGAGTTGATTCCAAAGATCCAGAATGATGGATGGTTTGAATTTGACGTTGTAGTAGCTACTCCTGATATGATGGGTGTTGTAGGTCGTCTCGGTCGTGTACTCGGACCAAAGGGCTTAATGCCAAACCCTAAAGCCGGAACAGTAACAATGGATGTTACGAAAGCTGTAAACGATATCAAGGCTGGTAAGATTGAATACAGACTTGACAAAGCTAATATCGTTCATGTTCCTGTTGGAAAAGCTTCTTTCACAGAAGAGCAGTTAGCTGAAAATATTGACGCTTTAATGCAGGCAATCACAAAGGCTAAACCAGCCGCTGCAAAAGGTCAGTACTACAAGAGTGTTTCCATTTCATCAACAATGGGACCTGGTGTGAAATTAAACACAGCTAAGTATGCATAATTGTCATTAATGTAATATTGATTTCTATAAAAAAGAACCATCATTTGGCGGGGAAGACAGCCTTATGGTGGTTTTTTTTAAAATCAAGCTGCAACATAAAAAGCAGATCAATAACAACGATAGTAAGTTATGATCTGCTTTTTTGTTATATAACAGAAAAAAATTGAAAATAAAGCAGACATGTGCATTTTATAATGAAAAAGCGTTGAACGCAGATACAAAATTGTTTATGAGAAGAAAGAAACGGAGGAAAAGATTATGAAGAAAACACCGAAAGCAATAGGTATCATTAATGTTATTTTTGGAGCGATCACGGCATGTGTAGGAATCAATGATATTGATTATGACTGGGGAATTATAGCCCTGGTATGCGGTCTGGGATTACTGGTAAGTGGTATTTTACAGCTGGTTAATAAAACCGGGAAGGTACTTGGAATCCTTCAGCTTATTGCAGGAATTGCTGAAATAGGATTAGCGTGCCTTTGCATCGATTACGACTGGGGAATCATTTCAGGACTCATAGGTATTGGGATGTTTGTTATTGGAATTATCGAGACACGTAATAAGATTGGAAAAGCGAAACATATTATTGGAATTGTTTTTGGCGCATTATCGATTATCATGGGTTTTACGGATATTGATTATGACTGGGGAGTAACTGCTCTGTTTGTGGGAATTGCACTTTTAGTTTGCGGTATCGTCGGACTGGCAGTGAAGCCGAAAGAAGATGATCAGAATATAGACGCAGCACCGATGCAGTAAAAAGAGCGGCATAGCCGGATGAAAGCAATGCAAAAGAACTCAACGCATGCCCGGCAAGCATTGGAAATATTTCTTATGGACAGGCGATAGGGGCATATTGTTCGGACGTAACATGGAGTCAATTTATGGATGACAATAGCAGCAGAATAAGAAGTCTGTGTATCATAGCCGGGTGCTTGTGATAGCTTGACACACATCCCCTTTCGTGCTAAGGTTAAAAACATAAAAAGCAGGTCAATGTCGACAGCAGTCGGTAGTGATCTGCTTTTTTATAGAGCAGAAAAGTTGCTTGTACAGCAGTGGTACACCAACAAGAATTGCTTTAGCAATTCTTGGAGTGCAAAGCGCTGGCTTTGCACTTTTTATAACAAAAAGGAGGTACATAATATCATGCAGAATTTTAATTATTCAATTCCGACAAAGGTGGCATTTGGTGAAGGCACTTTGGAAAATCTTCCGAAGTTTGTAAAGGAGTATGGCAAGAAAGTCCTGATCGTATATGGTGGCGGCAGCATTAAGCGAACCGGCTTATATGATAAAGTCGTTGCCTTGCTTAAAGAAAATGATATTGCATATGAGGAATTATCAGGCGTAGAGCCCAATCCACGTGTTACAACAGTAGAAAAAGGTGTTGCGATCTGCCGTGAAAAGGGTATTGATGTTGTACTTCCGATCGGTGGAGGCAGCACGATCGACTGTGCGAAAGGAATTGCGGCAGCTTATTATTATGATGGACCGGCATGGGACATTGTACTTAATAACAGTCTCGTGACGAATGCACTGCCGATCATTACGATCTTAACGTTAGCAGCAACCGGTTCGGAGATGGATTATTTTGCGGTTATTTCGAATGAAGAGGAGAAAGAGAAGTTAGATATTAACAGTGATCTGATCTATCCGAAATATTCGATTCTGGATCCGACATTGACCTATTCGGTACCGGCATATCAGACAGCTTCAGGAACAGCCGATATGATGTCGCATATTTTTGAAGTATATTTCAATGGTGTGAAGGATACATTTTTTCAGGACCGCATTATGGAAGCACTTTTAAAGACCTGCATCAAATATGGTCCGATCGCAGTGAAAGAACCTGACAATTATGATGCACGTGCAAATCTGATGTGGACCTCAAGCTGGGCGATCAACGGCTTTATTGCCTGTGGTAAGTCAGGAGCATGGCCATGTCATGCGATCGAGCATCAGCTTAGTGCATATTATGATGTAACACACGGTCATGGATTGGCGATCATCACTCCTTATGTCATGAAATATACATTAAATGATAAGACGGTTGATATGTATGTGACTTATGGAATCAATGTCTTTGGAATTGATCCGTCATTAGATCGTTATGAAATTGCTAATCAGGCGATAGAAAAGACAACACAGGTATTTCGTGATATGGGCTTAAAGCTTACGCTTCGCGATATCGGCATTACAGATAAGACATATTTTGAAGAAATGGCAGTAAAGGCTGCCAGAGGATGCGAAGGCAGCTTTGTGGAACTGACAAAAGATGACATTGTTGAAATCTTTAATCAGGCATTCTAGTATCCCGTTTAAATTGTTTTGTAATTATGCTGAAATCTGTAAGATACAGATAGTCAGAAATTGAAAATATAATGTTTGTAAATATTGTCACAAAATAATCTTAAAATCATAAAATAATATGACAATTTGGCGAAAGTGAGGAAAATATTCAAAAAATTGTTGACACAAAAAATGAGAGGTGCTAAGATAGGCGTATCAAAAATCTGTGACACAAGTTGCAGATTACATATCGAAGCAAAAGGTCAATGAAGACAAGATGAATTCATTGACCTTTTTTGTTGTTTGGAAAAGAAGGTCAAAGGAGACAAAAATGCAGGAGCTCTGAGAAACCTTCTTTTTTTATGAAATCAGCAAAATGCCTGCACAGCATCAAGAGTTATTTGTATGACAGCTTTTTGTTATCGATATGGAAACAGTCATTCATGGTTTACATTAAAGGAGGGACAGCATATGAGAATGAAAAAATTATTAGCATTAGCAATGTCTGCAGTTATGGTTTTAGGAATTCTGACTGGTTGTGGTTCATCAAAGAGCAGCAGTAGTGGAAAAGCAGACAGTATTAACATTTTAGTCTGGGAAGGTACCTGGTCAGAAGATGCATTTAAGGACTTTACGAAAAAGACCGGCATTAAGGTAAATGTAAGTTACATTGATAACACAGATACGATCATTTCAAAATTAGTCGAAGGAAGTGCCGATTATGATGTGATCGATCTGGAATCAGCATATGTTAAGACTTTTGTAGACAATGATCTGTTAGCTAAGTTGGATAGTAAATCGTTGACAAATAAGAAAAATATTGCGGATGGTATTCCGGCAGCAACCGGTGATGAGAAGATGGAATATACCTGTCCTGATATGGCACCGGGTTACACAGGCATTGTATATAATAAGGAAACCTGTCCGATCAAAATTACAAAGTTCTCTGATCTTGCAGATCCAAAGTTGAAAGGTCAGGTTGCAATGGTCAACTCAACGATTTCACTTTACGGAGCAGCTTTAGAAGCACTGGGTTATAAAGCTTCCTCTAAGAAAGAAAGTGAGATCAAGGAAGCAAATGAATTGTTAAAGAAGATCAAGACGAATGTAAAAGCCTTCGTCGGTGAGAGTGCAGTATCACAGCTTGAAAACGGAGAGTGCAGTGTAGCTCTTTGCTGGGATTACATAACGCTCTGTAATGATAGTAAAGATAATTGGGATAAATTTGCTGTTGCAGATATTGATTCTGATTATGAGATGTTCTGTCAGTATTGGTCAGTACCGGCTTCTTCTGAAAAGAAATCTGCAGCCGAGAAATTTATCAATTATATGCTGGAACCGGATGCATTGGCAAAATGTTATAAGGAAAACGGCGGAGTTCCTCTTTTGAAGGAAGATGTGATCAAGTCCTACCTGCCGGATGGATATTATGATAACCCGGCTATCGCAGAATATGAAAAGCTTGAAAAGAAGAGCTGGTGTGTGGCAGTTGATGATGACCAGATCAGTTTGATGGATACCTATTATACAGAATTAATGGGCGAAGATTAAAAAGCTGCAAAGTCTGCAGGCACTGTAGGTAATGAGAAAAGTATAAAAGCAATACAACATGCCAAGCAAGTGCCGGTAGTAAAAGTATAAAGCAACATACAAAATATTAAGCTTGAGCCTGCAGTAAATAGTAATAAATACATTAAATCATAAAAGACATAGAAGGAATGGAGGAATATTATTATGAAAAAGATAGAGGTAGTAACAAGACCGGAGAAATTAGTCGGTTTAAAAGAAGTATTAGCAAGTCATAATTGTCAGGGTATGACAGTCACATCCGTTATGGGATGTGGCCGCCAGAAAGGTTATCTTCCGGAAATGAATTTTACAGGAGAAGATATTAATCTTCTTCCTAAGATTATGGTGTTTGTTGTTGTAGAAGATGAACAGACAGAAGAAATCTTAGCAGACATTTCAACAGCAGTTGGTACAGGAAAGAATGGTGATGGTAAAGTATTCGTTACGGATATTATTGATGCTATGCGTATCCGTACCAATGAACGTGGCTCTGATGCCATCAACTAGGAAGTTAGGAGATAATGCATATGAGTAAAACAATAGTATCATTAATGAATGTAGAAAAATGGTATGGAGATAACCATGTTGTAAAAAATATGAATGTCAATATTGCCGAAGGTGAATTTCTTACATTGCTTGGTCCATCCGGCTGTGGTAAGACAACAACACTTCGAATGATCTCAGGATTTGAACTTCCAACGATGGGAATGATCAAAGTACAGGGTGAAAGTGTAGAAAAGAAAGAACCATACCAGCGTGATGTTAATACGGTCTTTCAGAATTATGCTCTATTTCCTAATATGAATGTCTTTGACAATGTAGCATATGGCTTAAAAGTTAAGAAAGTGCCAAAAGACGAAATCAAAGAAAGAGTATTACATATGCTGAAGTTAGTTCAGCTTGAAGGCTTTGAAAAAAGACGGATCACACAGATGTCCGGTGGTCAGAAACAGCGAGTTGCTATTGCCAGAGCATTGATCAACCGTCCTAAAGTGCTTTTGCTTGATGAACCTCTTGGAGCATTGGATCTAAAGCTTCGTAAGCAGATGCAGATTGAATTAAAACGATTACAAAAGAAGCTTGGCATTACTTTTGTATATGTCACACATGATCAGGAAGAAGCATTGACCATGAGTGACCGTATTGCGATCATTAATCAGGGCGTTTTAGAGCAGATTGATACACCGATCAACATTTATCAGCATCCAAAGACAAAGTTTGTAGCAGGATTTATCGGAGAATCAAATATTTTAGATGCGATCGTTCTGGAAGATCATGATCATAAAGCAGTGATCGGTATGGAAGTTGGTCGTGGCACGGTAGAAGATCCCGATGACAGTCTGGCGGTCAATGATCCGGTATCAGTATCAGTCCGTCCGGAGAATATGCTTTTTTCGGAGACACCGATAGAAGGTTTTAACTTGAAAGGTGTAGTAAAAGAGCATATCTATGTTGGTAATATCATCAAAATGATGATCACTTTGAACGATGGAACGGAGATCAAAGTGAATCGTTTCCGTTCAGAAGATCTTGCGGATATCGGTAAAATGGTTTATTTATACTGGGAGCTTGATAAGGGTGTTGTGATCAAAGAGAAACATCTGGTCAATACAGATGCTGTCCGGGACATTGAAGGAGGGGTTGCCGATGACGAAGACGAATGAAGAGCAGCTGCTTGCAAAGCCTAGCAAAAGAAAGCGCAAGGATAAAAAATCCTTTAAAACCAGGCTCGCATCCATTATTATGTGTGGACCGATCTCGGTCTGGTCAGTACTTTTTATTATTCTTCCGATTATTCTTCTGGCATTTATGAGCTTTATGACAAAAGGACCGTTAGGAAGAGTCGTTTATAAGTTTACATTTGAAAATTATGCAGAAATGTTTAAACCGGTCTATTTTACGGTTATTAAGCAGTCTCTTGTTATTGCACTATGGACAACGTTGCTGACTGTCCTGCTGGGATATCCGCTTGCAGCATTTATTGCAAATGTAAAGAAGAAAACCTCAGGAATCTTAACAGTTCTTATGATGCTTCCTTTGTGGGTAAGCGGATTAGTCATTCTTTACAGTTTTGTCATTATGTTGAACAAGACCGGCGTGATCAATCAGTTTCTGCTTAGTCTGCATTTGATTAAAAAGCCATTGAATCTTCTATATAATAACTTTGCGGTTATTGTCGGTATGATCTATATGTTTTTGCCGTTTGCAGTTCTGCCGATGTTTTCATCGATTGAGAAGTTGGATAAAGGATTGATCGAAGCATCGAAGGATCTTGGTGCAGGCCCGGTGAAAACTTTTATGAAAGTAACATTGCCGTTAACCTCGCCCGGAATTTTTGCAGCCGTCATACTTACTTTCATTCCGTGTATTGGTTACTACATGGTAACGGATATGTTAGGCGGCGGTACGAATATGATGGTAGGTAATCTGATCTATCGTCAGTTTACAATCTCACGTAACTGGCCATTTGGTGCAGCACTTGCCATGGTTCTGGCAATTGTGATCTTTCTGATGTTATTTATTTATACGAAACTTGGTGGCGATCTTGATGATTTGGGGGCATAGCTTATGGATAAAAGAAAATTAAAGAAAAAAACATTGTCCGTTATCTCAAAGTTATATGTAATCCTGATTTTTTTGTTCTTCTATGCACCGGTTGTTGTAATGGTAGTCTTTTCCTTTAATGACAGCCGTGCAAATGTGGTATGGCAAGGATTTACAACAAAATGGTACACAAAGCTGTTTCAGGATACGGAACTTTGGATGGTATTTGGTAAGACATTATTTATAGCTGTTGTTACAACGCTTCTGGGTGTCGTTGTCGGAACGATGGGAGCAGTCGGATTTATGAATGCGAAATTCAAAGGAAAAAAGCTGATCACAAATTCTATTTATTTTCCGATTGTTATTCCGGAGATCGTACTTGCGATCGCAACACTTTTGGTCTTTACACAGGGAGGAATCGACCTGAGTATGGGAACAATCATCATAGGTAATACAACACTGGTCTTGCCGTATGTCTATATTACGATCAAAGCAAGACTGGTAGGAATGGACCCTTCCATCGAGGAAGCTTCTTTGGATCTTGGTGCCAATCGTTTTTATACGTTCATGCATGTAACACTTCCGGCAATTGTTCCGGGTGTTATGTCCGGTGCATTTATGGCATTTTCACTGGCACTTGATGATTTGATCATTACAAGTTTTCTTGCAAATGCAGAGACAGCAACATTGCCAATGAAAGTATATTCGATGATCAAGAAAGGTGTATCGCCGGAGATCAATGCATTAACAACGATTATTTTTGGTGTCAGCATGGTTGCTATGCTTGCTTATCTGATCAAAGAACTGGTCAATATGATAACAATACGCCGAAAAAAAGCCCGTTCCATTTAAGGTTTAAGCAGCATTTCCGTCCGAGCTGTCGTTACGACCGGCTACATTCGCAATACGGGCAATTATGTGAAATAAATAAAAGTTATACTCATATGCAAAATATAAATATAATTGACAAAAAGCAAAGACGCAAGTTGGTAAGATCTGACTTGCGTCTTTATTTATACAGCTTTATGTTTTTGGAAAGGAGATATGATAAAGATGACAGATTCAAAAGTAGAATTTTTATATTTAAATGAAGAAGATATGTTAAAAGCCGGAGTTTTAGATGCCGGACGCTGTGTGGATACTATGGCAGAAGTTGTCAGTCTGCTGAGTAAAGGTGACTGTCTGATGGGAGGGCGTGGTCATAATGATCATGGCATTCAGTTGATCTTTCCAAAGAAATCCAAAATTGAAAACTTTCCTCTGGATGATTCAAGAGACCGCCGTTTTATGTCAATGCCTGCATATCTGGGTGGTAGATTCCATATGGCAGGTGAGAAATGGTATGGATCCAATGGACGTAATGTACAAAAGGGGCTTCCAAGATCTATTTTGATGGTAACGTTAAATGACATTGAAACAGGTCAGCCGCTTGCTTACATGTCAGCCAATCTGTTAAGTGCCATGCGGACCGGTGCGATGCCGGGATTGACTGCACAATATCTGGCAAAGAAAGACACGAAAGTAGTCTCTCTGTTAGGTCCGGGTGCTGTCAACAAGACCTGCTTCATGGCATATATGGCAAAGTTTCCCGGGATTGAAACGGTTAAGATCAAAGGCAGTTCGCCAACATCAAAAACCGCTCATGTGATGAAAGAATTTATTGAGAAGGAATATCCTTCTGTCAAAAATGTCATTGTCTGTGCGGATCTGGAAGAAGCGATCAGGGATGCAGATATCATTAGCGAAGCTGTTTCCGTTCCACATGGGAAATGGCCTAAGATCAAGCCGGAATGGATCAAACCGGGTTGTGTTGTTATTTCATCCGGTACAATGGATATTACAGATTTTGACTTTATGCGAGAGAAAATGACAAAAGTAGTTGATAATATTCATATGTATGAAGAATATATTCAGGTATATGAGGAACGCGACAAGGATGGCAACCGTAAGCCATCCGGTACTCCCGGCATGTATTTTGTCAACATGATCGATGATGGTCTGATCGACCGCAAAGAGGTCTACCATCTCGGAGACATCGTGCGCGGCATTGCACCGGCAAGAGTCAGTGATGATCAGATCTTCTTAGTCAGTCTGGGCGGTATGCCAATCCTTGATGTGGGATGGGGATACGAATGCTACAAAAAGGCACAGGAACTCAACATCGGAACCAAACTCAAAGTCTGGGATACCCCATATCTGATCTGACAATATCCTTTCGACAGTATATTATTGTGTTTTATAGGGCGTCATGTTCAAGGTATCTATATTCGTATTTCTATTTATTTTGCCTTTTGGGGCACTGTCTCACCTTGTAAGGATATCTAAGATTTTTGGCTTTTTTGCCATGATTATGGGCGCTCTCATCTGATATAGGGGCAAGACCTGTCTGAGTCGCCCCTATAGTCATGACCCGCGCCCAATCAGCAAAAAAGCCTAAAAAAAT
>OGPZ01000481.1_pt1 | contig 35717 bp, 47 predicted proteins | sample 1553111 | NCBI WGS metagenome assembly OGPZ01 (sample SAMEA2579968, study PRJEB22360) | human gut metagenome
TATGTGTTCAAATTATGCATATAGGTTCTTTTGATAATGAGCCAGCAACTGTTGCGCTTATGGATACTTATTTAGAACAAAATGGATATGTTAATGATATTAACAAAGATAGGTTGCACCACGAGATTTATATGTCTGATGCAAGAAAGGTTGCCCCAGAAAAATGGAAAACTGTAATTAGACATCCAATTAAGAAAGCGTAAAATTCCAATTTGTAAGGCTGATATTACTTAGAAACAATATGCAAATAAATATAAGATAACAACTTAATATCACATGAAAAAAGAACTGCTTCGGTGGTTCTTTTTTCGTACACAAAAATACAGAACAGGAGGCGAAAACAAATGCTAAATTTATTCAGAAAGGACACGCTTACACCGCAGACGGAACGCATTTACAAGGTTCCGCTGTGCGTTCAGGATACCATTCCCATCTACCGGATTGCCGAAAATAGAATCTTTGAGCTGGAGAGTCCGACTAACAAAGACGGTGGGAAAAAGAAGCTGCATCAGTTTGACAGGATGTATCTGTTTGAGGATATCAACTTTTCCACGCAGGATGAAGAGGAAAAGGAAGAGACCGGGAAACGGTTTGAAACGCTGCTTCGTTCCATTTACAAGATCATCGTATCCAATCATTATGCAGATAACGGAAAACTGAGGGAGGAGATCCTGCAGAAGGCAGTGAGCAAAGAACGGGAGCCTTTGGCAATGGAATACCACCAAATGATTGAAGAGCGGCTGCAGGAAGGACGGGGAGGACTTTTGCAATCCAAGTATTTCATAGTTACATGCAGAAAGCCGGATTATGAGAGTGCAAAGAATTATTTCAATACCATAGAGTTTTCCATTCAGCAGTTATTTCACCGGCTGGGAAGCTGCCTGATCCCACTCGATGCCACGGAACGCTTGCGGGCACTGCACAGTTATTACCGCATGGGTGACGAGGCAACTTTTTCTTTTGACTGGAATGAATATCTGCATCTGAAGCGTGACTGGAGAAACGATCCGTTCCGTCATTATGACAGTCAATGCTCGGATGCAGCCTTTTGATAATGAGGAACTTTTGGAAATCTTTTCATCCAATGACATCCCACTGGATGAGTTTGGAACGGGAATGGATGGAGACGGGAAAACAAAGAGCAGCCTTTTGATCATCATTCCGGATGATGACGATACCTTTAACTTTGTACCGGGGATGGTGTATACGCTGCTTTTTCAGGAGCTGTACCGGCAGGCGAGATTCTTTGGTGGAAAACTGCCGATGGATGTGGGATTCTGGCTCGATGAAATGGCGAACATCAAGATGCCGAATAACTTTGATAAGATCCTTGCCACTTGCAGAAGCCGTGGTGTGTACTGTGTGCCAATCTTACAGTCTTTGGCACAGTTAAAAACGCTTTTTGCGGATGGAGCATGGGAAGGCATTGTCGGAAACTGCGACACTTTTATCTATCTGGGCGGTAACGAAGCAAGCACCTATGAATATGTCTCAAAGCTGCTTGGAAAATGGACGATCGACAAACGAACCAGTGGAGAAAGCAAAGGAACCAGCGGTTCTTACAGTGAGAATTACGATGTGCTTGGCAGGGAGCTGATGTTAGAGTATGAGCTTCGCCTGTTGCCGGATGATGAATGTATTATTTTTGTGCGTGGGGAAAATCCGATTCGGGATAAGAAATGGTTCCCGTGGGAACACGAAGCATATCTGGAAGCAAGAAAATGTGGTGCTTTTGTCCCGGCGGTGCAGAAAGAAAAACAGAAACGACAGATGGAAGAATGTGACTTTATCGGGGAAGAGTCATTGGAATATCTCAAAAAGCAGCAACCGAAAAATGAAAACATCCGGATGTATGAACTGGACGTCTTTTCCTTTATGATGATGGATCTGGATGCGATGGAAAAGAAGATTCATTCCACGCCCAAAGATGTCAAAGGAGCAGAAATGGAAAAGACGATCACTGCCGGCATGATCCAGTCTGCGGTAAATCATGAAATGAAATGGGAAGCGGAAGAACGAAAAGCATGGTTTGTCGAAAACTTTGATAAGCTTACACTTCTTGATATCTATGCTTCCGAGTGGATGAGCGAGACAAGAAGAAAAGTGATCCGCGAACTGCTGCAGGCAGGAGCAGAGGAGGATGTGATCAAGACCATCATTCGTCCGGAGATTGAGGAAGGACAGGTGCCGCAGAAGAAGGGGATGTGGCTGGAGATGCAGCAATGTAGTTGTCCTTAAAGGAGTCGAAATTGCAGAAAATATGTGTGCGTGGTATTCTTGTTTGAAAAAGGAGAATATCATGAAGAATCAACAGGAACTAATAGATGAATATTTGTATTATTGTTTAAAACAAAGAAAGTTGGACGAGAAAACAGTTCGTGCATATCGAATTGATTTAAGACAATTTTCTGAATTTTGTGTTCAAAAGAAATTGATAACTGAAAAAGCAATAATTCGTCAATACATTTTGCATCTACACGAATCATACAAACAAAAGACAGTGAAACGTAAGGTAGCTAGTATAAAAGCATTTTATTCTTATTTAGAGGATGAAGAAATCATAGATGATAGTCCTTTGAGAAAGATTCGGACAGAATTTCGGGAAGAAAAAATTTTACCACGCTCGATTCCGTATTCTGTCTTGCAGTCATTATTAAGTAGTATGTACTCAAAAAAAAGCATAGAGAGTACTATATACGAAAAAAAATTGCTAAATCGTGACATAGCGGTGGTTGAAACGCTATTTTCTACAGGAATAAGAATATCGGAATTGTGTAATTTGTTGCAAAAAAATATTGACATTGAACAGGGGATATTTTGCATAAAAGGAAAAGGTGGGAAGGAACGTTATCTGCAGATAGGAACGGAAGAAGTGTTAGCGCAGTTGAAAGAATACAAGAGGCATTGGAAAAAGGAATTGGATGCGAGCGAATTCTTCTTTCTTAATCGCTATGGGGAACGATATTCTGAGCAGTCAGCACGCCGAATGATCCAGCGCTACACTCAAGAAGCAATGATTGAAATACATATTACACCGCATATGTTCCGTCATGCATTTGCTACATTACTCTTGGAGGAAGAAGTTGACATACGTTTTATTCAGAAAATGTTGGGGCATGCGTCAATCATGACAACGCAGATTTATGCTGAGGTTGCATTAAAAAAGCAGATGGAGATTTTGAAAATGAAACATCCTAGAAATCGAATGGAAATTTTAGAGAAACATATTGAAACAGAAGGTAAGGGGGTAGTATAATGGAATGGTACTGATAATTGAATATTATCGGGCGAAGAGATGTGTCGTGACGGATGATTTGTAGTTGTCCGTCGGATATGGATTAGAAATATCGACAAATAATTTTGTGTGAATATGTTTAGAAGTATACTTTTATAATAAACATCATTCATTGAATTATACCATTTGAAAGAAAATATCGATTTAATCGCCTAAAATATTCAGAATAAATAAGGAGAAAGTCATGGCAATCGAACCGAAGGTAATACTTGGTAGTAATACAGGAAAAAAATATGTAGCAAATAAAGAATTTACTGATAGAAAATATTATAAAGAACAATTTTTTAATGAAATACAAAAAATTCACTCAGAAAAAGAAAATGAAAACTTACAATATCATGTATTAAATTTTTATGGAATAGGTGGAATAGGAAAAAGTAGTTTACAAAAAGAATTATGTAAAGAAATTGATAGCAGTATTATCTATACACAATCTGATTTTGCAAATGCGTATAATCGTAATTCAAATTTTCTTCTGGAATTAGCCCAAAATTTTGTGAACAAAAAAGTGTTATTTTATCATTTTGGTTTAGCATATGCCATCTATTTGAAAAAAATACATAAAAATACAATTTTACTAAATGATGAACATAATGCTATTAATGATAACCTAGGATTTGTTGCTGATATCTTAGGGACAATAGATGGTTTAGGGATAATAAGTATCATTCCTGGTGTAATTAATAAAATATATAATGTTGCATATAAATTACACCTTGATAGTGAAATTAAAGAAGATTTAAAAAAAATGGAGTTTATGAGTGTTTCACAATGTGAAAATTTATTGCCCGCTTTTTTTGCATATGACTTAAATAAATATTTAAAAAAAGAAACTAATAAAATAATAGTTATTTTTTTGGATACCTATGAGGCGTTATGGAATCAAACTAAGAATGATATAACAAAATTTAGTCAAGACCAGTTTGTCAGAGAACTTATTTCACAATTACCAGGCGTGCTTTTTGTTATAAGTGGTAGAGAATATTTAGATTGGAAACAAGTAGATCCCGATTGGAACAATTATCTAAAACAATATGAAATTAAGACCTTAGAAGATACCGATGTTGATTTGTTTTTAACTAACTGTGGTATAAAAGAATCTGATATACGAAAAAAAATGCAGTCGATTAGTATGGGGGTGCCATATCATCTAGATTTATTAGTTGATACTTATATTGAAATGAAAAACAAAAATATAGTACCTCATGTAGAATTGTTTGCAAATAATGCACGAGATATATTAGAATGTTTTTTTAAATTCTTGCATGAAGAAGAAATAGCTGTCATAAAAATAATCAGCATTCCGAGATTCTATACTTTTGATTTATTTAAATATTTGTTATTAGACTTTCCAACAGGCTTCTCAATAACAATGTTTGATGAATTTAATAAATATTCTTTTGTTTCAAAAATTGATAAAAAAACATTTCATATTCATGAAATAATGAGAAGAGATGTATTAGAAATAATGTCCTGTGAAATGCTTCAAAAAATCAATAAGAGTATAGCAAAATACTATTTTTCTCTTTATAAGAGTAGCACAATATACGATGAGAAAAAAATTACTATCAAAGAAGGTATTTACCATTTAAAATATTATTTGCCGCATCATAATTATGTTGAATTTTTGCTATCCAATGTATTGGATTTTTTTATAGAATTACAAAACAAAGGTGAGTCTTCATATTTATGTGATGTTTTATCGGATATTTTTTCATATATAAAATATTCAGATTGTATAGAATTATATGAAATCTATACGGATATGATTATGTTAAATGGTAATTTTAAGGGAGCAGTTGAAAATATTGATTCTTTTATTAAAAATTATACTATTGAGCAAATCTCAACGAATAATAACCTCCTTCAATTATATGTAAAAAAAATAAAACATCAGATGGTATATATGCCATTAAATGACACAATTACATCAATAAACAGTATAAAATCTTTTTTTAATTATAAAGATTTTTCTCATCAATATGTGGAATTATTGTTTACAGAAGGAAATATGCTTTTAGAACAAGGTAAATTTCAAGAATGTCAAGAATGTTTTGATAGTGTAATGAAATTAAGTGACCAATATAATTTTATAGATATGAAATGTCGTACTCTTAGGAAAATGGCTGATTATTATTTAATAATTAACGATGTATATGAAGCCCGAAAAATGTGTAGTGATGGTATAGATTTTGCCAAGGAAAAGAATTTGATTCGATATAGTAAATATCTTGATTGTACAAATGCGGAAATTTACCGCAAATTAAAACTTTTTGAGCAATCAAAATCATTATATATACAATGTCAAAAAAATTTTTCAGATTTAGGAATTCATCCATGGATAGCACATACAGAATTGGGATTAGCAATGATAGATATTGAACAAGAAAATTATCTTTCCGCATATCAACATCTTGATTTGGCAAAAAAAATATATACAAAACATTGTCATACATGGGGATTACTAAATACTGAACTTATACAATTGCAAGCTGAATTTTTACAAAAGGGGCGTTTTACTCAAAATATATATGATAATTTGCATTATAAATGCATGAAATATGACTATACTTTTTTGTTAAAAATATTAGAAAAACTTGCAAATAACGAGTGCGTTACAACAAGCTTAATGTTTTTATAATGACTTTAAGCTTGTTGCTGCAACAAATGAGTATTTGTCACGAAAATAATCGTATCCATTAGCTAAGATTGTCTTGTCTGTTGTTATTGCAAAAAAGCATGAACCAGTTCCAGACATAGAAAAGCCGTCAAATCCGAATTCTTTTGCTAATTGAGTACCCCGATTATATTCATGTATTAATCGTTGATCTGTCTCTATAAAGCAATTGTGTAAATGTTTTCCTACATCTTGAGGAGAATACTGAAAAGCATCTAATAAAGGTTGTGGATATGCATTTTTATAGTCTATGCAGTCTAGTTTTTCGAAAGCATTTTTAGTATTAACTCCAAAAGAAGGTTTCACCAATAGAAAATGTAGTGCCTCTTTTGGAGTTATTTCTTCACAAACATTAGATTTGTCGTTTATATAGATAGATTTTTGAAAATAGCATATAGGAACATCCCAGCTTAACAATCTTCCTAAATAAAAAATATAATCATATGAAAGATTTAATTTATATGTATTATTAAAAAAATGCATCAAACAAGCAGCGTCTGTGCTTTCTCCACCTAAGCCGGATTGTGTAGGAATATTTTTATGTAAAAAAATTTTTATACCATCCGAAATCTTAAATTCACTTTGAAATAGTTTTGCACATTTATATAATATATTGTCCTCGTTTTGTGGTATATCTACATCAGAGCATTCTATTACTATATCAGAAGAATTAGGCATAATCTCTATTTCCAGAGTGTCATATAAATCTATTGGCAACATAATGCTCTCAATGCTGTGATAACCATTAAAATATTTGCCATGTACATTTAATAAAATATTGAGTTTAGCATAAGCATTTTGTAACATATATCGCTCCTTTGTTTCGCTTTGTATGATTAAAAAATTGTATTCTGAAAGACATAATTCAATGGATGTCTTTTATCGTCAAATTATTCATATAAACATATCACACAAAATTATTTGTTGATATTTCTAATCCATATCCGACGGATAACCAAAAATCATCCGTCACGACACATCTCTCCGTCCGATAATATTCAATTATCAGTATCATTTTTAAACAATGTTTCATTATGCTGTACTGAGTAGTATGTGTATTGCGATTCTTTTTATGTTTGTAGGAAAAAATCAAGTACCAATTATGGAGTGTTTGCAATTGTATATGTCAACCGAAAATTCGGTCAAACGCTCATTGAAAACTAGGTCACTTTGGACCAAGTTTGGCACCCGTAGCATTACTGCCACAGGTGCAGTTACTATTTAATTACAGTTTCGAAGTCAGTTCCGTTGCTACGAAGTGTTTCTCGTAGTCTATAGGAATCGACCTCCATATCAATCAGATAGGCCTTATAGGTAAGCCTGTCAACGATTGCACTTGTAATAGCGGCATCTCCAAATATTTCGTCCCATCTCTCAAATGTGAGATTTGAAGTAATGATGGTTGATTTCTGGGATGCCCTAAGGGAAAGCACCGTGAATAATGAATCAGCAGCTTCCCGGTCAAAGGATATATAACCAAGCTCATCCGCTATAATCAGATCGTAATTTTCAAAACGCTTTTGATAACTGCGGAGTTTTTGCTTGCTGTTGCTTTCCTTTAATTCCGTAACCAGATAGGGAATGGTTGTGTACAAAACGCAGTAGCCTTGCCCACAGGCTTTTATTCCAAGACCAATGGCAGTATGGGTTTTACCTGTTCCCGGATTGCCGGTCATGATAATGTTTTTTCCTTCTCTGATAAAGTCCAGAGAACACAATTCCGGTAATCGGTTACGCATTCCTTCCGGTAACAGATTGATTTCCAGATCTTCGATATATTTTCGGTATGGAAATTTTGCTGTCTTGATCTTGCGCTCTTTGGCACGTTCTTCTTCAGCATCCACTTCCATACGAAGAAGCTGATGTAGAAATCCTTCATAGTCTGTGGCGGTTGTTATTGCCTCTTCAAAATGCTCACTGATTGCATTCAGTTTCAGCAGACTACAGTATTCCTGGATTTCATGCTGGATTTTTGCCTTCATTTATACCACCTTCCTTTCTGTCTGGTTCTGAACTTTGCGAAGGCGGTCGTATTGTGCAAGTGTCGTTTTCGATTTTTCGCTTAAGCGATCGGTTTTTATATTTGTTTGTTTTAATACTTCTTCCTTCTTTGCACATATGAGTGCTGCTTTGTCTGAACTCATATCAAAGGGAGAGATTTTTTCAAGCTTGCATAAGGCTTCTGAGACGGTGGTAGCACCGTACTCATATATGACATCTAAAACCTCTAGAAAAGTTTTAGGATCTTTGCTATAATACTTTTCGTAAATGTTTTTTACCAAGGTGTCCGATTGAAGCAATGTAGTGCTTTGATGCAGGGCATCTGGTTTTCTTTTTAGGGTTCTTAGATAGTGGTAAATATCTATTTTCCACTGTTGGACTCCAAAGTTCTGGTCGTGTCTGGCTATTATATTTCCATCATGATAAATGACAACTTTATCTGTATAAAGACGCACATCTACTTCCTTTGAAGCATAGATATCAGGAACAGAATAATGATTTCTGGCGGCCATAACGGTTTCATACATTCACGGAGTATAAATTTGTTGGCTTCTGTTAAAGAATAAACTTATCGCATTCAGGTCTAGCAAAGACTTTGCGCCTTATATACTCGACGCTGCGTTCTACATGCCCCTTCTCGTTTCCACTGCAAATGTTACAGAAGCGGAACTTAAAGCCATAGTAGATGGACAGTTCCGTAAGCGCTGTTGTTGGTTCCTTCTCGGTATCCGGATTTTTATCTTCATAGGGAAAGAATAAGACAGTTGCACACGGAGCTATATAAAGAGAAGAATATAACAAAGTTCAGAAATACAAAAATATCTGTTGAAAGAAAAGGTGTCACATGATATTATAACCGTAAATACGGAATTGAAATACGAAAATACGGATAGATGAAATGCTGATGGAGGAAAAGATGATTATTAGTGAAAGAATTTTTTATATGATGGAAAAGAAGAACATGACCCAGTTGGAACTTTCAAAAAGGACCGGGATTGCAACAAGTAATATTAGTGACTGGAAGAAGAAAAAGACAAATCCCAAAGCGGACTGCCTGTTGTCTATATGTGATGCATTGGAGATTACTCCCGAACAGCTTTTGACAGGAAAAGGCATTGATCCGGAATATAAAGATGAAGATGCGAATTATGAAGTAACCAGGTCGGATATTAAGATTTTAAAGCAGATTCACAGCCTTGGAGATGAGCAGTATAAAAGACTCATGGCGTATATGAAAGTCTTGCAGAAGTTGGAGCAGATGGAGAACGTGGAGGAGGAATAGAGATGGCAAATAAAATAGTTAGGGAAATTATTCACGCAAAAGGAATTGATATTGGGATTTACACGAGAGATTTTGAAAATGAATATATTTCGTTGACAGATATTGCAAAATATAGAAATGATAATGATCCCAGATTTGTCATTCAGAACTGGATGCGAAACAGAAATACAGTTGAGTTTTTGGCTGTTTGGGAAGAACTTCATAATCCAGATTTTAACCGTGTGCAATTCGAGGCGGTTAGAAGTGAGGCAGGATTAAACAGGTTTGTTATGACGCCAACCAAATGGATTGAACAGACCAATGCTATTGGAATAGTGTCAAAAGCAGGCAGATATGGTGGAGGAACTTATGCACATAGCGATATTGCAATGGCATTTGCTACATGGATTTCTCCGGAATTTCAACTGTATATTATGAAAGATTACCGCAGGTTAAAACAAGATGAAAATAGTCGACTTTCATTGGACTGGAACTTGAACAGGGCTTTATCAAAGGTGAACTACCGTATTCACACGGATGCGGTGAAGGAAAATCTGATTCCACCAGAGCTAACATCAGAACAGATTGCTTATACATATGCCAGTGAAGCAGATCTTTTAAATGTTGCTTGATTTGGTCAGACTGCAAAGCAATGGAAAAATAATAATCCGGGTAAAAAGGGGAATGTGCGTGATGATGCAAATTTAAATCAGTTATTGGTATTGGCAGATAGATGGCTATTCTCTGGATGCACAGAAAACAAAAATGAAAGCGTTCTGTTGCAGAGGTGACCAGTAAGCTGGTTAGCAATCCTAAATTTTCGGATTTAATACGCAGCAAGATAAATATGGAAGTAGACACAAGCGCATTAGATCAGGAAATAGCAAATTACGAAAAACAATTAAGACAGCTATATCATAATAAAGAGACAATCTTGTCAGATATTTATTCTCTTGATTATGAGGATAAACATTATCAGCAAAGAAAAACAGATTTATGAAGAACGCAAAGAGAATGGTCAGTGGCAGAAATCCATAGAATTTAAATTGCCGATTATAGAAAAAGAGTTTACACTAAGTTTGGACAACGATACACAAAATGAGACTGTGTGCTTATTGTCTAAACTTCATGAAGTGAAGCATCATGTGAATGTGAGACTTCAGACAGCCACAGTGCCCTAAGGAGAATAAAGAAGAAGCAGCTTCTGGAGAGATTTTTATTGGTTGTGGTGAGACAAGAAGTATGTCGATTTTGTCTGACAACATCAAAAGGTTTCGTGGAAACAATAAAATCACTTGTCGAAAAGTCAGCAAACCTTTATAATGAAAGCTGGATTTGCAAAAAGGAGAAACAAAAAGGTATGCGGATTTACAGATTGCGTGAATTTACAAATGAGGAAGATTTTCCTATCTTTGTACAATATGGGTATCATAATGATGATTTTGTGACACATATGCATGAAGACTTCTCGGAGTTAGTGATCATTTTAGAGGGGCATGCTATGCATCGTGTCGGTGAAGAATCTTTTTATATCAAAAAAGGTGATGTATTTGTTATCAATGAAAATACATCGCATAGTTTTTATGATGCGAAGGAATTAAGACTTTGCAATATTATGTTCTCTATGAAAAAAATATTTCAGGGAAGATATGACATTACGCAATGTGCCGGTTTTCATGCACTTTTTCTGTTAGAACCCTATCATGTGCAAAAAGAGCATTTTACAAGCCGTCTGCTTTTAAATGAAAAAGAATTTTTAGAATTAAAATGTCATTTAGATGAAATGTTAGAAGAATGCCAACAGGACAGGCAGGGAAAAATGACAATGCTACAGGTACAGTTTTTGTATGTTGCCACCTTTTTGTCACGTTTATATGATTCATCTCAAAAAGAGCAGTCAGACAAGATCATGCCGCTTGCCAATACGATTGTTTATATGGAACAGCATTTTAATGAGAATTTAAGTGTTGAATCGCTGGCTGCATCAGCAGGATATTCGGCAAGGCACTTTACGAGAATCTTCAAAGAAACATATCATGATACACCCAGTGATTATATGATGACATTGCGGATAGAAAAAGCCTGCTATCTGCTAAAGAAAAGTAAGTATCAGATATCTGAGGTCGCAAGGCTTTGCGGATATGACAATGCAAATTATTTCTGGCGTATTTTTAAAAAGAGAAAGGGGATGTCGCCAAGCGAATATATTGCATGTTATCGTATATAAGAATACATTTAGTGATGGTTGTGGATTATTTTATAAAAAAGGAATACAACATAGAGAATCCTGAATTCTCTGAGATGTCTGGAATAATGGAGAAAGATCAGCAAAAGAGAATCTGTTGGAATCGAAAAGAGGCGTTGAATAATCAAAGCCCAAAGCATAGCAGTCAAAGGATATTTACGGTTTCTGAACAACTCCATGATATCACAAACCGTGAGGAAATTTTTGATTTTAGCAACAAAAAAATGCCGTATTCATGCGGCTTGTGGCGTTTCGCAAACGCCTAAAAAGGATATTAGGAGAAAGGAGAATCATCCACTATCTTCAAAAGAGGATGATTGGATTATACGAGAATTATGAGAAAAGAAAATGTATTACGCAAATGTATGATCGGACTGGTGGGCGTACAGGCCGGTCTTACTTTATTTGCTGCGGTTACAACAGCAGGACAGAAAAACAAAAATTCGATTGATCAAAAAGTAACACAGGCAGTTACAGTGGAAAGCAAACAGTCAGCAAATGAAAAAGAGAATCCGAAAAGTGATAAGAAACATGCGATAAAAGAGAAAGCAGATGTTAATAATAAAGATGTTGTGCCGACACCGGAAGCAACTGTGTTGCCTGCAACACAGGCAGGAAAAATGACCAAAAAGACAAACTATAAGAAATATTCGAATACCAGTATCGGCTGGGGTGTGTCTATGCATGCAGACCATACAACACCGGGCGGAAATGTGCCAAAAGGGGTATCTTTAAAAAAATATCAGGCATACTATGTAGGAAATACGAAAGAAAAAGTAATGTATCTGACATTTGACTGTGGCTATGAAGGCGGTTATACAAGGAAAATCTTAAAAACATTGAAAAAAGAGAATCTTAAAGCTATTTTCTTTGTGACAAAGCCATTTATTGAGGAAAATCCAAAGCTGGTTAAGAAAATGAAAAAAGAAGGCCATTTAGTAGGAAATCATACCTGCACCCATCCTCAGCTTTCAAAGTGTAATGTTGCAAAGATCAGAAAAGAGATTAACGATTGTGCCAAAACAATGAAAAAACTGACAGGTTATAACATGGATGCATTTATTCGTCCACCGGAAGGCGTTTACAGCCTGAGAGCATTAAAAGTGATCAAAGATATGGGATATAAGACTATCTTATGGAGTATTGCATATTATGATTATGATCCGCAAAACCAGCCATCAGTTGATTATGTTGTAAATAAATTCAAAACCTATTATCATAAAGGAGCTATTCCATTGCTTCATATTGTATCAAAAGCAGACTGCGAGGCACTTCCTAAGATCATCCGTCTGATGCATTCTAAAAAATATCATTTTAAGACGTTAAATGAACTTGATTAGATCAGCTTAACACGAAAAAATTATAAGAATGTTACCGAGGTTTGTCGGTTATAGGCCTGAAAATTCTTGACCATGAATTTTTCTTGTGGTATAATCCCATATGGTTTGTTATCAGTTACAGGCATTGATGTAACTATGGTAAATTACCACAAAACTATGGTAAAAGTTTTTTTACCATAATTTTTACCATAATTGTAAGAAATAATAGCTTTGAAAGTCTGATTTTTTTACAAAAATCGGATGAATTATTTGTAGATTATGGAGAAGAAAAAGTTCGTCAAGCTAGGTGAATACCGGATTTATGGCAAATTTGGCGGATGTACGCACCTGTAGCTCAGTGGATAGAGCAGTGGTTTCCGGAACCATGTGTCGGGGGTTCGAGTCCCTTCAGGTGTGCTTTCAATATCATTGTATCCCCGGAGTTTGGAAAAGGGGCTAAAGTAAATGGAGTTTATTTATTTTAGATTTGGTGCAAAGACAGAGAAAAATCTGTTATGGATAGTTTGGATTTACTTTGAAAGGATGTGCGCATACAATGCGGTTAAAATATAAAAAACTTATTGTTATTTTTTCTTTAGCGATCATGTTGAGCGGACTTGGAACATTCTCTTTGATTGCTCCATCGGTTGATTTCTCATTTGGTGGCGGCTCTGCGGCAAACTCAGCAACAGGCAGTGCGATAGCAGCTTTGTCGGATGATGAGATCGAATCCGATATTACCACATTGATCAAGAATTATCTGGATGCGAAACAGAAAGTTTCGATGGACGAGATGAAAGAGTGTGTCAGTGATATCAGTAAAATAGATGAAAAGCGACTCGTTACGGAAGCAGAATATATTGAAGAATACAAAAATATCGAATGTACGATTTGTGATGATGGGTTGAGCGATGGTATTTTCCGCGTATATGTATATTATGAAGCAAAGATTTATGATATTGATACGCTTGTTCCTTCTCTGACGGCTTTGGTTGTGACCGGAACACCGGAAGGAAAATTCCTGATCAATTTAAGTAAGATTGACAGCAAGGATCAGCGTGCGATCGATAAACTGGATAACAGCGATGAGATTAAAAAGAAGATCGATTCGGTACAAAAGAAGTTAGAAGATATTGTAAGTAAGAATGCAGATGTTCGTGATTTCTACCAGATGTTAGAAAGTACCAATCAGGATTCGAACGAAGAGAATAATGAGAATATCAGTAATGAAGCAGGCAGTGCGGCCCAGCAACAGCAGGCAGCCGACCAAAATCAGGCAGCACCTACTGTTGATCCAAATCAGGCAGCAGCTACTACAGATCCGAATCAGGCGCAGCCTGCACAGTAAAAAGAAAATACAGCTTGCAATCAGATGTAGATGAACAGATACATTTTATGATTTTCAAAGAAATACGAGATGGTTTCAAGAAATATATGGTTTGATAGTATCAAAGCAGAATGTTTTTTAGATCATCTCGGTTTTTCTTATATGGCATGCATGGTGTATGGTTGGAGTATCAAGACATTTATGTGCAGAATGGAATAAAACGTGTGAAAAGAAACGAGGTTTACAATGGAAGGAACAAGAATTAATAAATTTTTAAGTGAAGCAGGAGTATGTTCGCGAAGAGAAGGAGACAGATTATTAGAAAAAGGATGTATTACCATCGATGGTGTAGTTGCTAAAGTAGGAGATCGTGTATTCGAAGGACAGGAAGTGGCAGTAAATGGTAAGGCAGTAACCAAAGAAGAGGAAGAGATCTTTCTTGCTTTTTATAAACCGCGCGGAATTGTCTGTACAACAGCAAAAGAAGAAAATGGAGAAAAAGTATTAAATGTCGTGGATTATATCAACTATCCAAAAAGAATTTATCCGGTAGGGCGACTGGATCAGGCTTCCGAAGGACTTCTTTTAATGACAAATCGCGGTGATGTGATGGAAAAGATTTTAAGAAGTCGGTATGATCATGAAAAAGAGTATTACGTCTGTGTCGATCACAAAATAGATGATGCTTTTTTGAAAGGAATGCAAAAAGGCGTGCCTATCCTTGATACGGTTACAAAGCCTTGCAAGATCTGGAAGGAAGATGATAAGAGTTTTCATATTATAATCACACAGGGGTTAAATCGCCAGATCAGACGTATGTGCGAATATTTCGGATATCGTGTTACATTTCTTAGAAGAGACAGGGTGATGAATATTACACTTGGCAATTTGAAAAAAGGCAGGTATCGTCATTTGACAGCAAAAGAAGTTGCAGAATTAAAAAAAGAGATATTGAAATAAAACGTTTTGCAAATGCAAAATGTGCTGAAACGGTAAAAGAGTTGAAATTGTAAAATCGTCAAAAACAGCATTAAAATACAAAATTGCCACAAGAAAAAATATCAGAAAGCATAGGAATGTAAGAAAAGCAGAATACATAAACAGCATGACATAAGAGCAAGCAATGAAAGGTGAAAAGAAATGGCACAGACAGACAGCAAAAAAAGAATGAAAGAATTGGTAGATCGGTTAAATCTGGCATCCGAGATGTATTATCAGAAGAATAATGAGATCATGAGCAATTATGAATATGATGCACTTTATGATGAACTGAGTGCATTAGAAAAAGAGACGGGAGTGATCTTATCGGGGAGTCCGACACAGCGGGTAGGATACGAGATTTTAAGTGAATTGCCAAAAGAAGTCCATCCAAGTCCGATGTTATCGCTAGATAAGACAAAAGAGGTTGATACACTGGCTGCCTGGCTTGCAGACCAGACAGGCTTGCTTTCGTGGAAAATGGACGGCCTTACTGTTGTATTGACTTACGATAATGGTACACTTGCCAAAGCAGTTACACGTGGAAACGGACAAGTAGGAGAAGTCATTACAAATAATGCAAGAGTTTTTAAAAACATTCCTTTAACGATTCCATGCAAAGAGCATGTCGTATTGCGTGGAGAAGCAGTTATTCCATATTCGGAATTTGAAAAGATCAATGATCGCCTGCCGCAGGAAGAACAATATAAAAATCCGAGAAATCTTTGCAGCGGTTCGGTGCGCCAGTTAAATAATGAGATCACGGCACAGAGAAATGTATATTTCTTTGCGTTTGCGCTGGTAGAAGCACAGGGAGAAGATTTTGCAAATTCGCAGGAGAAAAAATATCTTTTCATGCAAGAGCAGGGCTTCGAAGTCGTTGAATATAAAAAAGTAACAGCACAAAATATTGCCAAAGCCGTGGAATGGTTTTCGGCAAATATTCAAAAGAATGATTTTCCATCAGATGGATTGGTTCTTTTATATGATGATATCGCTTATGGTAAAAGTCTCGGACGTACCGCAAAGTTCCCAAGAAATGCGATCGCTTTTAAATGGGCAGATGAGTTAGCACAGACGACATTGCGTGAGATCGAATGGAGTGCTTCCCGTACCGGTTTGATCAATCCGGTTGCGATATTTGATCCGGTAGAATTAGAAGGGACGACGGTATCGCGTGCAAGTGTGCATAACGTCAGCATTGTAAAGCAGTTAGAATTGGGAATCGGTGATACGATAGAAGTATATAAAGCAAATATGATTATTCCGCAGATAGCAAATAATCTGACAAGATCGGGAAATCCTCCGATTGCCAAAGTCTGTCCGGTCTGTAAAGAAAAAACAACGATCCATAAAGAAAATGGTGTAGAATCGCTTTTTTGTGAGAATAAAAACTGTCTTGCCAAAAAGATCAAGTCCATTTCTCATTTTGTCAGCCGTGATGCAATGAATATTGATGGAATGTCAGAAGCAACGATTGAAAAGCTGATTGCGATCGGAGCGTTGCACCGTCTTGGAGATCTGTTCCGAATTCAGGAACACAAAGATGAGATCATTGCATTAGAAGGCTTTGGAGAAAAGTCTTATCAGAAACTGCTACAGGCTCTTGTACAGTCAAAGCATACAACAACAGCACGTTTTCTATACAGTCTCGGAGTGCCAAATATCGGTCCTGCCAATGCAAAAATGATCGTGAAAGCATTAGGACAGGATTTTGAGCGGATCAGACAGGCATCTGTCGAAGATTTAGTAGAGATCGAAGGGGTTGGCGAAGTGATCGCACAGGCATTTGTTGCCTTCTTTGAAAATGATGCAAACAAAGAGATGATTGATGATCTTTTAACAGTTGTTACATTAGAAAAAGAAGAGCAGACGAATCAAGTGATGGATATGGAAGGTTTGCAATTTGTCATTACCGGAAGTGTCAATCATTTTGCGAACCGAAAGGAAGTCAAAGAGTTGATCGAACAACATGGAGGTAAAGTGACCGGATCCGTAACCGGTAAGACCAGCTATCTGATCAATAATGATAATCTAAGCCGGTCATCCAAGAATAAAAAAGCAAAAGAACTTGGAATAGAAGTGATCACGGAAGAAGAATTCATCGAAAAATTTCAACTGGATATAGAATAACAGCCAATAGGTTCATCTTTTTTAGAAAAGTCTTTATATTATTTAGAAGAGAAATATCGTATAGATTATTTTTCAATAGAAAGCTCTCATATATTGATAAAATACCACTTGGCTATTCTTTTTAATGGGAAGCCATTATATCGATGGAAAATACTACACAGGCTATTCTTTTTAATGGGAAGCTATTATATCGATGGAAAATACTACACAGGTTATTCTTTTTAATGGGAAGCTATTATATCGATGGAAAATATTACACAGGTTATTCTTTTCAATAAAAAGCTTTCATATATAGAGACGAAATACCATTCGTTTATTTTTTCAGTGGAAATCCATTTTATATAGGAAAAATACCATACAGAACATTCTTTTTATCAGAAAGACTTCATATTCATGATAAAAAGGTGTACAATAAATCTTTAGGACTAAGAGAGTAAATAGGAAAGATTCTTTTGCAAAATGCAAGAGACACTTTCTTAATCTGATCAGAGGATAAAAGTAGAAAGGGGCGATTCGATGCCAATTAAAGTAAAAAATAATCTGCCGGCAAAGAAGATCATGGAAAAGGAGAACATCTTTATGATGGACGAGTCCAGAGCTGTTATGCAGGATATCCGTCCATTGTATATTGCTGTTTTGAATCTGATGCCATTAAAAGAAGATACAGAAGTACAGCTTCTTCGCAGCCTGTCAAATTCTCCGTTGCAGATTGAGATCACCTTTTTAACGACGGCATCTTATATCGGTAAAAATACACCGGCAAGCCATTTAAATGAATTCTATAAAACATTTGAAGAAGTAAAAAACCGTAAATTTGATGGATTGATCATTACCGGTGCGCCAATTGAACAGATGGAATACGAAGAAGTGCAATATTGGGAAGAACTCACAAAGATCATGGATTGGTCAAAGACAAATGTGACAAGTACCATGCACATTTGCTGGGGTGCTCAGGCAGGATTATATTACCACTATGGAGTACATAAACATCTTTTAAAAGAAAAAGTTTTTGGTGTCTATGAGTTTAAAGTACATCACAGAAAAGAACCATTGCTTCGCGGCTTTGATGATGTATTTTATTCGCCACATTCCCGCTATACGGTATGCGATCATGATGAGATCGTCAATAACGAAAACCTTGTTGTACTGGCAGATGATGAGAAGCTAGGCGAATGCATCGTAATCTCAAAAGACGGAAAACAGATCTTTGTGCTTGGTCATCTGGAGTATGACCGCCTGACATTAGACTCAGAATATAAGAGAGATTTAAAAAAGCATATTCCGATCACATTGCCTGAGAATTATTATACCAATGATGATCCGAACACCAAACCGCTGCTTCGTTGGAGAGGAGCTGCAAATGCATTGTTTTCCAACTGGATCAATTATTATGTCTACCAGAATACACCTTACGAGTGGGAGTAAATATTGGAAATATGCGATAAAAACGGTGTTTTTCTTGTATGCTAAAAAGATAAAATACCATGAATTTTCATGTATTTTAATGGCGAAATGGTGTAAAAATGGTGTATGCTAAATTTAATGGTGTACATAAGACAAAGCTATTATATGGTACAAAAAAAGAGAAGAGTGTTGTGTTCTTCTCTTTTTTATATCTAAAAAAATTTCAAGCTAGTCAAGTAAGCATTCCATGGAAATGGTATATTGAGTTTTGAGCTTCTCGAAAGCTTTTAGGGTGACCTGATATTTTTTTGAGTTATCTTCCTGACTGGTATTAAGAAGAGTGATCCCGCGACCTTTCAGATCAAGAAGAGTATCAATATAGTAATGTGTGCCATAATGACCGAGGCGGGCGTGCATCTGACAATCAGGCTTGTGCCGGTTCAGTTCCGGGGTATAATCATATTCGCCCGGCTTTTCCGGATGGATAAGCTTTAAACGTTTACGTCTGCCAATTCCACGGAGTGTAAGATGTTCGGAATCTGTCAAGCCGCCTTTTGCATAAAGGTTTTCAACGATATCAAGATAGAAGTCGCAAACTTCTACAGAGCTGCAAATTTCAAATAATCCGGATAAGTTTTTATAAGCGTTGGTATGCTCAATTCTGTTAGTTGGGAAAGTAATGATCTGACACATAATAGCCACCTTTCTGCCCTCGTAACCCCCGGGGCGGGTAAATATGTTAATATTTTTCACTCTAATCTGCTAAAATCTGTCTAGCAGTATTGAATACATATAATCTGTTATGTGGGTGATGCTTAAAATCGCCATTGTTGGCTATTGTATGCCCTGTATTTTCATATTTGAGGGTTACAACAATCAAATACTTGTCTAGCAATTCATCCGGGCATTTAAGGCATTCAATAGCATTTTCTATTGTGCTTTTTCTGTCATTTTGGTAAATGCCGTCTATATGTACTTTTTTCTGTTTCTGTAATTCGTCAAATTCTTTCATCAATTCCGCCTTTGTTATAACTCTGTACCTCCTGTGTGTTTGGTGTTTTCCTTTGATCTGTATACATAATATCACGAAAAATAGTGAATGTCAATAGGAAATCACGAAAAAAGATGAAAAATATTTTTTGACTAATTCCCTATAATATGATATTCTTGTCTTAGAATATATGGAGGTGATACAGTATGCTGGTATATAAAATAGATGTAATAGAGGAACTTCGAAAAGTAGGAATCAATACAACAACAGCAAGACAAAGTGGAGTATTTGCACAAGCTACCATGAAGAAGTTTAAAGAAAAAGATACGACAATATCACTAGACAATCTAAATAGGTTATGCTGTGTTTTAGAAATGCAACCACGAGATATAATAAAATATGTAGAGACGGAAGAGGACAAAGAAAAAATAATCTCTAAAATAAGTGAAAAAGGTGGTTGACATTCACAAATAATAGTGATATTATAATATTGTCGAAAGGCAATAACCCGAAAGGGAGAAAGGAGACAATATGGATATGACAGAATTAGAAAAGCGTGATATGCTCATAGAATTATTATCAACACTTTATAGAATTAAAGCGGATAATAAAGAAGAAAATAAAACGCTGGATTATGAAATCACAGTAACAGAGCAACGACTAACTGCTATGGGCTACAATGATTTTTCAAAGTTGAAATTAGAAAAGGCTGACTAAAAAGCCAGCCAACCATCAAAGCGAGGGCGAGCAATCGCCCTTGCAATTCAAAGTATAATAGTTATTGGATAAAAAGGCAATAGCAAAAAGATAAAGAGCATAACCGGACAAGCGGAGAAAGGAGAGAAAGCAAATGCCAGAGATAAGCAGATTTTACGGAATTGTCATTAAAATGTTTTTTAAACCAAGAGAACACGAACCAAGTCACATACATGCGTTATATGGTGAACACATTGGTATTTTTGATTTAAGAACAATGGAAATGACAGAGGGAGATTTACCCAAGAAAGCACAGGAACTTGTAAAAGAATGGCTAAAACAAAATCAAAAAGATTTGTTGGAGATGTGGGACAGCCAAAATTTAAGAAAATTACCACCATTGTAGGCGGTATCTTGCGTCATTTGGAGGTGTTGAAGATGATACCGAGAATAAAGAGTGTAAAACCTATAGAAAATTATATTCTTGATGTTGTATTTGATGATGGTAAGGCAGTTTATTATGATCTCAAAGATGATATAGAAGCAATAGCAGATTTTCAAGATTTATTATGTATTCCGGGTCTGTTTTCGCAGGTACAGCTTGATGAAAGCAGAACGTGTATTTTTTGGAACGATAGAATTGACTTGCCAAGTGATACTATTTATGAGTTTGGAAAACAAAAGGAAAGAGAGTAATAAAGAAAGTCACATGATGCGATTAACTGAGATTAAGAGGAAAATTAGATGTATAAGTATGAGCGAATAATATACTGGTCAAAAGATGATGATGCGTTTATTGCGGAAGTTCCAGAACTGCCGGGATGCATGGCAGATGGGGAAACAATCCAAGAAGCAATACAAAATTCAGAAACAATTATTTCCGAATGGTTGGAAGTAGCAAAGGAAAGAGGGCAGGAAATTCCAGAACCAAAGGGAAGACTTGCATATGCGTAAAATTACAGTTGCCATTATAGCAATATAGTGGCAACTTTTTTATTGTTCCAGAAAGAAAAAACTATGTTGGAAGTTCACAAAAATAAAGTGTATCTTTTGTGTAAAATGACTATGGTTACAAGCTGGTTACAAACTGGTTGCCATATGGTTGTCACTTGGGTGCGTAGTATAGTAGAGGTTAGTATAGTGTAGATTAGAGTTAGGATAGTAGAGGTTAGATAAGGGGAGAGAAAAGAAAATAAAAAAGAAAGTGGAATTTTGAAAGTGATCCAGTATGTAAGATATTTTAGGTGTTTTATTTTTTTTATTCTTTGGGGGTTGATTTTTATTCTGGTATCTGTTATCCTTGTATCAACAAATTTAATATGCTTGAGTTAGAGAGGGTTCCACATATCTGCAAAAGGAACAAATACAGATGACTTTATGAGGTTGTTTGTGCGTAGTAATTCACTTTAGCAAGTTAGGCTACGCATGGACGACCTCTTTTTATTTTTTTTAGGTGGTGAATGTTATGGGCGGTAAAGGTTCAGGGAATAGATTAGCTTACAAAAATGCCAAGGGTGCTAAGTCTCCGGTTATTGGTGATAATGGTTTATCTGTTAAGCCCGGAGAGATGGCTAATATTGTTAGGGGTTGTGTTACTACTGGAATGCTATGGGAACCGATAGACAACAAAGACCCGGAGCAGTTAAACAAGAGAGCACTGGAGTATTTTAATTACTGCATTGACAATGATCTTAAACCGGGAAACCTTGGACTATATGCTACTTGGGGATTGAATAAAACAGATATATACAGGATAAAGCAGAGAGAGCCCAGCTCTCCACGTTGCCACGCCATAAAAAAAGTCTCGAAATTATGTCTAGTATTCGTGAGCAGTTGGCAGCATCGGGAAAACTTAACCCAGTAACAGCGATTTTTTGGCAAAAGAATTTTGATGGTTTAAAGGATCAGCAGGAAGTAATTGTTGAACCTAGAAAGCAGATTGAAGCAGATCAAACACCGGAAGAAGTTCAAAAAATGCTAGAGGATGATATCCCAATAGATGTTGAATGTAGTGAATAAATATACAAAAAATGAATATTTTGTGTATATTTATAATCTGTAAAAGGCTATAAAGTGCTTGGAAGCCTTTTAAAATGGGGATTTCTATGAAAATATAACTATAGAAAAAACAAGGGTTTATCACAGAGTTAATTTTTTGCCTGTATTTGGTCCCTCTGATCAACAGATAGTACGATGATGGTTACAACTGGAATGAGATAGGGGGGAGGGGTTACAGGAGAAGAGGCAGACAGCCTGCTCAGCCCCACGAGTAACGAAAAAAACAAAAAAGACCTCTGCGGAAAGGAGATTAAAGATGTTTGGCAGAAAGAAACGATATATCAGATTTTTAACGATTGAAAATGAAATGCTTCGTAGAAAAATGGAAATGGCAGAACAATATGCAGATGGAATTGTGAATGGAAATATTTTGAAAGCTGTTCTGCTTAATCCCAATTCAATTCGTGATAATCAGCTTGTGATCACGCAGAAAGAATTAGATGTTGCATCACAGTACCAATTAGTCAGAGTAGAGGAAATAACCGGGAATCGGCTTGTTGTGCGACTACATTGTGAAGAATAATAGCTCTAAAAAATTTTAAAATACAAAAAAGGCGGTGCGTGATGCAGATATTAAAAATAGTGATGATCATATTCAATGCAATGATGCTACTGTGGATGATTGTTCTGGATTGCAAAGAAAAAAATACAGGCACAAGTGTAGGATTAAAAATTTTGTCACTTGGCTTTGGAGGAACAATAATATATTTGATTATGAATTAGTGGAAAGGAAATGGTGATGAAATGAGGAAAAAATTGCTGGCGGTGTTATTGGCAGTGGCATTAACCACGTCTTTAACAGGATGTACGGAATCGGAAAAAGTGTCGGTGAATGTCTCACAGGAAGCAGATAACTTCAATGTGTTGCGGAGATTGACGGTGATCAATTCAAGAACGGACAAGGTAGAGTTTGAGTTGATCGTTGCATTTTCTCTGGAAGTGGAAAACAAAAATAAGATTAACGTGATCTGCGAAATGGAAGATGGATCATACAAAAAGCATATCGTTTGTCTGAATCAGGAAACTATGTATGTGGTTGAAGATATCGGAGGAGCCAAAGTAAATAAGTACAAGTATGAGATTAATTACATTCCTGAGTCTATTGTTCCGTTTACTGTAACGAGTAAGAAATAGATAGTGGCAGGCTTGACACGATAAACATGAATGCTAACTGGTGAAAATCGGTTAATGGCATATAGTTCAGCGGGGATCATTTGAAAATAGGCATAAGAGGGGGGATATATACGATCGTAACAAAGCATGCAAGATATCGTATGATGCAAAGATGCGGTATTGGTAAAAATCAGTTAATCGAATGGCAAAAAAGGTGTATCGGTTAGGTGTACGGCATGGGGAAACAGATGGAAATTTGCGGAAATGGGTAGATAGCCAGTATTTTTACAATCAATCTGCAAATCAGATACGATTGTATGGTGATAAGGCATACATATTTCACAATAAAAAACTGATCACAGTTATTCCAGTGCCATGTAACTTGATACCGGAAGTACAAGCAATTAGAAAATTTAAAGAAGAGAAAGGCAGGGAAAAACATGAATCAGATCGAAGAACACAAGAAGCTGGTTGATTTTGTACATGACGTATATGTGCGAAAAAATCACGATTATGGTGACAGCTTTGGCAGATCCTTTAAAAAATATGGAATTATTGCTGCATTGGTCCGTATGGAAGATAAATGGAACCGGCTGGAGAATCTTGCCGGTGGAACAAAACAGAAAGTGTCGGATGAAAGCATTCGGGATACCTGTCTTGATCTCGCAAACTATTGTCTAATGACAGTAATGGAGTTGGATAACAATAAATCTGTGGAAAATCAGAGAGCATTTGAGGAGCAGGTGAAAAGCGAGAATGCACAAGATCACATTATTTGTGATGATTTTGTGGATGAAGTTCATGAAGCTATTGAAAAGGGCGAAGTTAAAGCCACAATACCAGAAAAGTTAGAGAAAGAGAAAAAGCCGATTGATGAAGGCAAGGTGATGGCTCTTTATAAGGCAAAATGGTCACAGAAAAAGATCGCAGACGAGATGGGATGTTCACAGGCGAGGATTTCGCAGATTATTCGAGTTCACAAATAGGTTTGATAGGGAGAATGATAATGAATAAAGAAGTATTGGAAAAGGCAAATAATTTGATACTTGATATAGAATTATTATCAATAATTCTTCATGAAAGAGAAACTGATCCTGGTTACGTTATTGTAAATGCATGACGTCATAAAAGAAACTTTTCGGATAGATTTGAGAATGATTTATATGAGTGGATGGAAAAGAAAAAAGAAGAATATGAAAAAGAATTTGAACAGTTGAAATGAAATTGATGTGTCGAAATTTGTCGAACGAAAATTGCACTTTGATAATTGAATATTGATGGTTGGTAATGATATGCTTTTCTTATCAAATTACGAGAGGAGAACATGTATCATGATATACAAGGATTTTATGGAACTTATTGTTAATTCTGATGTGGAAGATTGGATTTACGATGATGAAAGAGGTACTATAGTATTAAAAAATGATTTATTAATTACAATTAAAAGAGAAGAAATTAGTTATGATGAGGATGGGAAATTTTATGAGGAATGGGCTTGTAATTTTCCTGATAGTATAGCGTATAGACAGCGCTTTGAATTATGTTATGCAGGAAATGTAATAGAAACGTTTTATACAGTAGCGGTTGACGGTCACAGGATGGACATACCATATCCGAAATTGGATGATATGACTATTACGAGGAAGCAGTATAGTATAGGAAGAATAGTTAATATACCAAATGAGGGATATGGATTTGATAGTTATTTAAAAAGAGCAGGAATAACAGTAAAATAATAACTTAATTTTACCAACCATCAATATTCAATAACGAATAGGTGGTTGGTATTTTTAATTTGTAAGAAATATATGCAGAGTTCCCATAATGGTATTGGAGCAGATTGCTAATCTGTCGGTCGTTAATTCGGCTTGTGGGTTCGAGTCCTACACTCTGCGTTTATTTGGTCAATGATACGCTGTTAGTTTGGCTGGTGGTCTATGTCGTGGCTGAATATTTAATATTACCGCCGCATAAATGATTTGCGGTGCTAACCTGAAATAATTACAGGCAGACTTGCAATGGCATCTCTGCTTTGGTGGAGGTGTCTTTTTTATGTCCGAACAAAATAAGAAAATTATAAAGGGTCTGCATCAAAAAGACCTTACCAATATCAAATTTGCCAGTGCATTGCTTGATATGGCGATCGAGGAAAAGAAAGATGATCTGAATTTTGCATTGCAGCAGGCAAAGGAAGTACAGAAGATTGCCGCAAAGGAGAGCCGAAAGAAAAACAGCATCGAATTTGCAAATCTGTATTGGAAAGCTACTTTGATGCTGGCACCGTATTTTTTTGAAGATTTCCTTTACTACATGGAGAAGGACAGGAGACCTGAGAAAAGGTTTTATATGCCACGCAGACGCACTCTGAAAGTGGTTGTTGACGATTTGCAGGACTTAGAAGATGGCAAACTTGATTTTTATGGTTTATCCATGCCGCCGCGAGTAGGCAAACTGATTTCAGATGATACTCCTGTTTTAACTGATAAGGGATGGAAGAATCATGGTGATTTGGTGGTAGGTGATTATGTTTATGATTACGATGGATTTCCGGTAAGAGTAAAGCATGTTTTCCCTAAAAATTATGCAAATAAACGAGTTTGGTTTACTGATGGCTCATATATTGATTGTCATGAAAATCACGAATGGGTTATAAATGACAGGTGTCGCGGAATAGAGAGAATTGTGGAAACAAAAGAATTATACAATACGCAAACAGTTGATTCAAAAACTGGAAAGCGTAGATATAAATATCAAATTCCACTTTATCAACCGCTTATTGGAGAAATAAAAGATTTACCAGTTAAGCCATATACATTAGGTGCTTGGTTAGGTGATGGAAGAAATGGTAATCCGGATATTTGTGGGGATAAGAAAGACTATGCAATAGTTCAATCTATTGTAGAGGATGGTTATGAAATATCTTGGCACACAACTCATATGACAACAGGTGTTGAATATTATGGATTCAAGATGTTGAGAAATGATTTGCAGAAAATAGGAATGTGTCACAGTAGAAAGAGAGTAGAAAAGCATATTCCTGGTATATATATGTGTGCATCTATTCCGCAGAGATTAGAGTTACTTGCAGGACTTTTGGATACAGATGGTTGTCTTAGGAGAAATGAACATAGATATGATTTTACGACAGCAGAAGAAGCATTAAAAGAGGATTTTATATCACTTGTCTCTACATTTGGGTGGAGATGTTGTGTTAGAGAAATAGAGCCTAGTATATCTTCATCAGGAATACATGGCAGAAAAAAATATTGGGTGATTTCTTTCAATCCTACATATCCGATACCATGTAGATTTGAAAGAAAACGGTTGTTTGAGTTTACTAAAAAAAGACGAATTGCAATAGAAAAAATTGAAGATATAGAACCAAAATCAGGAAATTGTATTTCTGTAGAAGGTGGATTGTATAGAGTTGGTAGGAGATGTATTCCAACTCATAATAGCACGATATGTATATTCTTTATGGCTTGGGTTATGGGAAAACGACCAAACAGTCATAATGCGATGTCAGGGCATAGCGGTATTTTAGCAGATGGATTTTACAACGAAGCACTCAACCTTATGGAGTTGGATGTTCCGGGAGATAAGAGACAATATCATTTTGTGGATATCTTTCCTCAGATATTTTTACAGAAAAAATCGGCAGAGAAGAAAGAAGTTACTTTGAACGATCCGGATAGATTTGCAACATTAACTTGTCGAGGTATAGATGGTACATGGACCGGTGCCGTTGATATTTCGCGGGACGGATACCTTTATGTTGATGATATGGTTCGTGACAGGCAGGAGAGTTTATCTGCATCTCGACTGGAGGGACGATATCAGGATTATTTGAATTTGCTTGTTGACCGTAAGAATGACGGTACAAGAGAATTGATGGTTGGAACCAGATGGAATGTTCTGGATCCTTTAGGCAGAGTTGAAAAGCAGTACAAAGATAATCCACGATATCGTTTCAGAAAGATACCGGCACTTAATGAGAATGGAGAGTCTAACTTTGTTTATGACTATGGTAAAGGATTTTCTACTGAATATTTCTTGAATGTTAAGAGTAGGCTTGATAAGAACGAATGGGAAGCAAAATATCAGCAGCGACCATTTATTCGTGAGGGGTTACTTTTTGCAGAAGATGAATTGCAAACATATAATGGAGTGCTTCCACCAGAGAGCAGTTTAATCCATGTATTATCTGCTTGTGATGTGGCATGGGGTGGGGGTGATAGTTTGTCGATGCCTTTCGGATATGAATATGATGACGGATATATTTATATTCCGGATTGGATTTTTAACAAGGGAGATAAAACAGTCACACAACCACTTGTGGTTGGAAAAACAATGTACCATAAGCCACAGATGGAACATTTCGAGGAAAATAACGGTGGAGAAGAGTATGCTGATAAGATTGATGAAATGATTCAAAAAGAAGGCTATAAATGCAGCATTTCATCCAGTAAGGCACCAAATACTATGAGTAAACTTGCAAAGATTATTCAGTATGCACCGGATGTCAAGAGAAGATGTAAATTCCTTGCAGCAAATAAAAGAGACAAGGAATATCATGACGCAATGGATGAATTAACGATGTTCGTACAGATCGGAAAGAACGATCATGATGATGCTGCAGATGGAATTACGCAGCTTATCATGACAGCCGATGGTGCCACAGTATGCAAAGCAAATGTATCGCAAAGAACATTTTAGGAGGGGATTAAGATGACAAAGGATATTTTAAAGCAGTACAGATTTTTGTCGGAAGTGATTCGCAAGGATGAAGAAAAGTTGCAATATTATAAAGATAATCCACCAACAGCATATTTGGGAAAAGTGCAGTCATCTAACAAGCAGTTTCCATATCAGAGAACTACGGTTACAGTATGTGGTAGTGAAGTAAAAGACAGAAAATATTGGAAAGACAAGCAATATGAGTTGATCGTGAAATTACATAACGAACGGATTGAACTGAAAAAGCTGCAAATAGAGGTTGATATTTTTTTGACTACAATACTTGATGGGAGAGATCGTTTGATCTTTGAGTATCTTTACCGAGATGGCATGACACAGCAGGAAGTGGCTGACAAGCTGTATATGGATCGGAGTACGGTGTCGAAAGTGGTGGATAGGTATTTGACTTTTGGAGGGCGTAATGGTAGGATAAGAAAAAAGAGAAATACAGAGTGTGGGTGATAGTATGTGCGTGATAGGTTTGGTTGGACCATTTGCTAGTGGATGTTCAACAGTTGCAAAGAAGATTCAAGAGTTTTATGATTATGAAGTTTTATCATTATCAGATGAATTAAGAAACTTATTTAAAAAGGAGAATCCAAATACAGAGCCTAACAGACAGAAATTACAAGATTTTGGCGATGCAATCAGAAGAGAACATGGGGCGGATTATTTAGCAACACTTGTTTATGATAAGATAGAGGCTGGAAAAAATTATGTTATAGATAGCATAAGAAATCCAGAAGAAATTAGATTTTTAAGAAGAAAGATTTCTACATTTTTTCTTTTTGGTGTTTTTGCTGATGCGGATCTTAGATGGGAAAGAGCAAAAGAGAAATATAATAGTGATAGAAGAGGGTTTGATGAAGATGATAAACGAGATAGTAGTGAAAATTTTGATTACGGTCAGAGAGTGACTGATTCATTTAGAAATGCAGATATAGTTATCTTGAACAACAATAATATTGTTCCTGGAAACAAATATGATGAAGAGCTAAATAATAAAATTAAAAATTATATAGAATTAATAGAAGAGAAAAAGAAATTTTGTCCCGGAACAAATGAGACGAACATGGCAATAGCATATGCTGCTAGTATGAGATCTTCATGTTTAAAAAGAAAAGTTGGGGCTGCAATAGCAGGCAGAGATGGGAACATATTTAGTACAGGATATAATGAGGTGCCTGCACTAAATGATACATGTAAAAGCTTATATGGAACATGCTATAGGGATAGCCTTAAAACAGATTTTAAACAAGGCCTTGAAACAGAACTTTCGGATAAACAACAACAGGATAGTGTGTATACAATGTTTAAGAAAAGGTTTAAGATATTAGACTATTGCAGAGCATTGCATGCAGAAGAGAATGCGATATTAAATGTTACGAGGACAGGTTCATCTTCTGAATTAAAGGAAGCTACGTTGTATACATCGACGTATCCGTGTAATTTATGTGCAAATAAAATTACACAAGTCGGAATTAAAAAGGTAGTATATTTTGAGCCGTATCCGATGAAAGAAGCAAAGGATATATTATCGGATGGAAATGTAAAGCAGGAACCTTTTGAGGGAGTAACTTTTAATGCTTATTTTAGACTAATGGAGGTAATTTATTAATGGTTAAATTATGTGAGAAATGTGGTGGGATAATGAATTATGATCCGTATTTTAAGGCTGATGTTTGCAATGGATGTGGAGCTATGCAGAGGATATTAAAAAATGAAACTCAAAAACAGAAAGCAGTTTATGAGTTTCATTCAAAGGGACATATAGTAACAAACATGGAAAGCAGAGTATTTTCATATAGCAAGAAAAATTGTACAAAATATATTGTGACAGGAAGATAGATAGGAGATATGACATGATAAGAAATTATATAGATGGTTTTTCGGTGAGTTATAGAGAAGATAAAAGTGAATTTATGTTTGATTTTACTCAAGTAGAGCCGATAATAGATGAAAATGGTGAAGTGGTAACAGAGAAAGTGGATGTGGCTAAATTAAAGTTTGATAGAGAGGTGGCAGAAAATATTTGTAAAGCATTAGTGGAAATACTTGGAGAATAAGTTGTTAGTATAATAAATACTATATTTAGGACTTTTCACACAATTCACACTCAAAGAATGCTAATTTAATAGTATGAAACAGTATCAGAGAGCCAGACGGTCTACAAACCGCAATGGCTCTTTTTCTATGCATTTACATAATGCAATGCAGAAAGAGGTGGATTGTCGTGCAGTTTGGAAGAAAACAGATATTTACAGATGTGATGCAGATTACAAGGGATAATGTTATAAAAGTGCTTCAGGATGCCTTGATTGTACATGAGCAAAATCGTACAGCTATTAAATTCCTGTTGGATTATGAGCGTGGTATCCAACCGATTGATGATCGAATCAAAGAGATCCGTCCGGAAATCAACATCAAGGTCAAGGACAATATGGCTGCGGAGATCACGGAGTTTAAATTGGGGTACGAATGGGGATCACCGATTCGGTATGTGCAGCGAGCCAATAAAGGAATCCGGGAGAATAATAAAGATGCGGATAATGTCGGTATTGCAATGCTTAATGAGATGATGGAAGAGGAAAATAAGCCGTCTGCAGATCAGGAGCTGGCAAGGTTTATTGAAATCTGTGGAGTGGGGTACCGATTGATCAAGGCAAAGCCGGATTAGTATCGTTTTGGAAGTTCTGTTGTGGATATTCTCACATTGAATCCGATGAACATCTTTATTGTGTACACCAATGATGTGTACCGCAGACCGATTATGGGGGTGTCATATATTACGGATTAGAGTGGAAACTCCACCTATGGCTGTTATACGGAGGACACCTATTTTGAAGTAAAAAACATCTGTAAAATCAAAGGTGAAAGTACACGATCAAAGTGGATTGTGTCAAATGGAAATGGGAGAAAGAACATACCGGCGGCAATTCCTATTGTTGAATATATTAATGATTATGACCGGATGGGATGCTTTGAGCGTGTGATCTCGGAGATTGATGCATTGAATATCGTAACATCGGACAGAGTGAATGATATTGTACAGTGTGTGCAGTCATTGTTGTGGGTACATAATGCAGAACTGCCAAAGGATGAGAATGGCAATTCCACCGTAAGAAATGGGGCATTGATTGAAACAAAGTCTACTGGAAATGGTCATGATCCGAAAATGGCATATTTGTCAAAGGAGATGTCGCAGGATGGAATCCAAACGCTGACACAGAATTTTATTGATCGTATTCATGAAAAGACAAATGTACCTGGACGACAGGAACAGGGCGGTGGTTCTACCGGATCTGCAATGAATTTATCAAACGGATGGCAGGCAGCGGAGCTTTCTGCATTGAAAAAGTCACAGTTGACTAAGAAGTCAGAGAAAGAATGTATTCGCATTATGTTGGAGATTTTCAGTAATGATGTGGATGTGCCGGAAGAGGTCCGTAATCTGAAACTGGCAGACATTGAACCAAAGTTTGATAGAAACAGGACATATGATTTGGCAACGAAAGTAAATTCTTGGGCAACATTGGTGCAGAATGGAGCAGATCTGCTCAAAGCAACAGAGCTGGCAGGCTTTACAACAGATGCACAGCAGTTTGTCTTGGATAGCGAAGAAATGGTTAATAAAATTTTAGAAAGCAAGTTGAAAGGAACAGAACAGACAGATCCGTCAACAGGTGGGAAAACAGGTGATCAGATTGCAATGGATGGAAAGACCATGCCAGATATGTCAGATCAACCACAGGCAACTCCATTTGCCAATGCGTAGAGTGGAGGGATGAGCGATGGGATTAACAAATTTTGATGAGTTAAATACTCTTTCAACGACCGAAACAACTAAGAATGACCGACAGAAAGTTAGCCGGAAGAAAATACCGATTCATGATTATTTTGAAAATATGCAGATCAGTGAGGAAGAGAAAGAAAAGCGTGTCCGTTTAGCAAATTTATTGCTGGCGGATGTGCTTTTTTTATTTGCATTATCAAAGAGAAATCAAGATCATCACTATCTGTCAGAAGCATTTCAAAAGAGATATTTGTCATCGGTGCAAAAAGTAGCAGAGCCGGATCAGAAAATGCAGCGATATATCCGGAAAGTGTGTGACAGTATCGTAAAAACAACCTTGAAAGGCAGAACAGAACCTAGTGAAACACAGATGCAATCGGAGAGGGATCACTCTAATGCATCAAAGACATCGCAGAACAACTATGCACTGTCTATTGAGCGTGCTACGAATGTGGCAGAGAATGAAGCCAATGCAATCCTGAATGGAGAGGAATATAGCAATGCTGTAAAAAACGGCTGCACCAAGAAGCGATGGAAATCCTACAGGGATGAGAAAGTCAGGGCAGATCATGCCGATGTAGATGGGCAGGTCGTAGATATCAACCGTCCTTTTCGTGTTGGGGAATATATGATGATGTACCCGAAGGACGATTCTCTGGGGGCTGGTTTGGAAGAGATTGTGAACTGTCGGTGTTCGGTGGAGTATTTGTATTCAACAGGTGCAAGAACGACTGCTGAATATCTCAGAAGAGATGACGAAGCTGAAATTTATTATAATAATATTCGTAATAGAAAAAATGATGTAGAGCGAATTGCTGAAAATACGAGAATGCCATATGATGATATTGTTGCAATAAAAAATCATGTTTTTTATAATGAGCATATTTTTTCAAATAGAATAGGGCGATACACAGCTGATTATGATATGGCGGTGGCATGGCAAAGATTGATAAATGGTTCATTTGAGGATAGAGATATTTTGCTACTTAATCATGAATTGCTTGAAAGTAAAGTGGAAAAAGCATATAATTTGAGTTATGAAGAAGCTCATAAAATTGCACAGGAAAAATATCCATGGAGCAATATAATTAAGGAATTATTTGGAGAGGATGGTGAAGATGGAGATCTTAATTCAATTGTTGGAGAAGAGCCACAATAAAGTCATATATAGATTTGGACATGATCATCTTGATGGTATTATGGAAATTGATTTACAAGATATTAACAATTCAAAGATAATATCCATGCCATCTGATGGAGTTGTTGAAAAAGGATATGCTAATAAGGCTTTTGGAAGAATGTTAAATTTGGCAACGAAAGGTGAATATCCAAAAGAAACAAGTTATGTATCATACTGATGGGTTGGATATATGCAATTAACAAGGATGAGTAAGATGTATGATATTGGTGATAAGGTTAGAATAAAGAAAAGTGGTGTAATAGGCACTGTAGTAGATGCAAATGTTTCAGATGATTCGTGGTATATTGTTGAAGATGATGTAAAACGAGATGGAAAATATGAATTGCATGATTGCATTGAAGAAGAGTTAGAGATAGTTATATAAGTCTAAAGATTGTTCGTATTCCATCAAATGCATGTATGATGAAAATAAGATTTCACACAATTCACATTTTCCATGTGTTATATTTGATATAAGGAGAAATCCGAAAAATAACATAATTAAGAAAGACGTTTATCTCGTAGCAGAGGTAAGCGTCTTTTTGTTGTGCGCTAGAGAAAGCGCAGTATAAGTATCACGGAAAATAGAAAAATCAGAGAAGATTAGAAACGCAATTATGATCAGAGAAGATCTGAAAACGCAGAAATGAGGTAGTGATATGAGAAAGAAAGAGTTTATCCCTATGAATTTACAGTTATTTGCAGAGCCAACGGCAAGCGGTGATGGAGATGGCGGAAACGAACCTACAACGGGTGGAAAGTCAGGCGAAGGATCGAATAAAACAGATCCGGATAACGATGACGACGATGGTATCAGTCTTGCGGAGCAGGTGGCACAGCTCAAAGTACAGAATGCAAAGCTGAAAAAGGCAAGCGACAAGGCAACAAGTGAAGCGGCAAGCTATAAAAAGCAGCTGCGTGAAAAACAGACCGCCGAGGAAATCGCTTTACAGGAAAAGGCAGAAAAAGAAGCCGAGAGGGAGGAACAGTTCCAGAAGCTGCTTCGTGAAAATACAATTACAAAGTTTGAGAAGAATTTCCTTGCACTTGGTTATCCCGCGGATCTGGCTGCAAAGGCAGCAGAAGCACAGTGTGATAATGACACGGATGAGCTTTTCAGTATCCAGCAGACTTTTATTGAGGAAAAGGAAAAAGCAATGAAAGCTGACTGGATGAAGTCCATGCCAAGTCCACCGGCAGGAAATTCAGACGATGATGAAGATGCTTTTTTGAAAGGTTTTAACATGTAAACAAAGATTTGAAAAGTGAGGTATGATTATGGCAATAAATTATGCAAGCAAGTATTCACAGAATGTAGATGAAAGATTTTCTACAGGTTCTTTAACTAATGGAATTGTAAACGGTGAGTTTGATTGGATTGGAGTATCCACGGTTAATGTGTATTCCATTCCAACATCAGCAATGAATGATTATTCATTGTCTGGCACCAATCGTTATGGTACTCCGGAGGAACTTGACAGGTACGGAGAACACAGATGATTGGATGTTTATCATTGAAAGTGATCAACAAAATCTTAAAGATCTGGCACAGAAGATAGATGATTTACAAAATGAAACAGAAAATACCTATCAGAAAAAGACAGAGGCAGCCGATAAGGCACTTCATGATAGTGAAGGAAATGAGTTCGAGAAAACCTATCTCAAAAGAAACTCGATCGACAATATATTGAGTAATAAAAGCACTAATCCACCACAAAATAAAGTGGTAGCAGAAGCAATTGCCGGAGCTTCTATAGCATCCACAGGGGGCGGTCAGTCAACTAGTGTGACACTGAATCCATTATACAAATATCTTCTTATGGCTGGCACGGCATCCAGCCCGACAATATATTTTGTGTATTGCGAAGGTGACAAATGGTACTGTGGAAACGGTAATGCAACATTCGGTTCTTTTAGCGGAAACACATTTACCTTTGGATCAGATCATTCTGGAGGAAGTCGTTTATACAAGATTTAGGAGGGCAGAACATGTATAAAGTTTATATTGATGAAAACGGATATTATACAGAAGGCAGTACAGGGACGTGTGTAGAAGTGGAAAAGATGCCATCTGTGAGTGATGTGTGTCACTTAAAAGCATATCTGTATGATGCAGAAACGAAGTCGTTAAGCGAAGATACAGATAAAATGCAGACAATTAAGGGGCAGATTGCAAAGGAAGTTATAGCACCGACCGACGAGGAAAGACTGGATGCTTTAGAAAGTGCAATGCTTGACATGTTAAATATGATCGGAGGTGGTTCCAATGGTTGACTTCTTTTGCAGCATGATCCGTCAGGAAAAAATGACACTTGATGATGTAAAAGATAAATATCCTAAATGGTATGATGGTGTCAAAGAAACATTGAAAGAAGTGTAGTGGCTGGAAATGTATAGTAGAAAAAGAAGCTTGAAAGGCAATATATAGTCTGATGGCTTCTTTTTTGTTATGCGGAAAGGAAAGAGATGGAACAGTATATTGCGGAATTTGTAATAGCAATTATTTCTA
>OGPZ01000491.1_pt1 | contig 35400 bp, 18 predicted proteins | sample 1553111 | NCBI WGS metagenome assembly OGPZ01 (sample SAMEA2579968, study PRJEB22360) | human gut metagenome
ATGCCCAAGCTGCCAGCCGTTCGCCCGGTGCAACTTTATTTCGTGGATGTATGTCTGTAGAATCGGCTGCATCCGTCACTACTACCATACCAATGTTCTCAAGTCCACCTAACCATGTTTTTAATTGTGCTTCACGAATACCTGCCGGTTGTTTATAATGTGGTGCAATCTGTACAAAATAGAATGGCATATCCGGCTGATTCCACTCTTTCCGCCAACTATTTATCAAATTAGTAAATACTTCCTGATATTTCTCATAGCGAACAGAGTTAGACTCTCCCTGATACCAGATATTCCCTTTTACAGTATATCCTACTATAGGAGCAATCATACCATTCCACAATGTAGCCGGAACCTTGCACTTATCTTTTTCCCTACTCACCTTTTCCTTTGAATATTGTTTTAAGACATCGGCATACAGCGGATTGTTTTCCATCACTTTCATGTTTGTCCAGGATTCGGCATGTGTTCCTCCCCAAGTAGACTGAATTAAACCAACCGGTGTACTCAATTCCTTATACAATTTACGCCCAAAGACAAATCCTATAGCAGAAAAGTCTTTTAGATTATCCGGACTACAAACCACCCATTTTCCAGTACAATCCTCTTTTTCACCATCAGGTGCCATCTGATGTTCTACATGAAACAGACGGATTTCCGGAAAATCAGCATCCTTCATTTCTTCCGTTTCATTCAACATTCCTGTTTTCCATTTCACTTGCGGATTACGAGCTACTGGAAATTCCATATTTGACTGTCCGGTACAAAGCCAAACTTCACCTATTAATACATTATTGATACGAATCTTATTATCGCCTTTCAATATCACAGACTGTCCAGAAGTGGCTGCCGGTGTTTGTATCATCAATTCCCAATGACCGTTTTCTGAAGTAACCACCTTATATTTCTTATGATCCCATGAAGTCTTTACCTGGATTTTCTCTCCGGGACGCGCTTTTCCCCAGAAACGTACTTTCGCATTTTGCTGAAGTACCATATTATCTGATAATATGGAGGGAAGTTGTATATCTGCATAAATTCTCAAAGGAAAAAAACAGATCAATAACCACAGACAAAAAATAATTCTACAGAACTTCATCGCATTTTATAGTTTTAGATTCAATGTTTTACCAAACAAGTACATGTCAAAGATACCGCATTACATGGCAGAGTTAAAGAAAAGGAATATGGAGAATTCGACTTTCTTATGTAAATTCATATGCGTACAGCCCTTTACACACCGATTTTGTACGATTTTACAGGCCATGTACAATTTTCCAGTCTTTCTGCCATTCTTATTTAATTCACTTTATTTATCTCAACCTTTCTTATGATGAGTGAATCAATTATATTTTCATCTATCTTCACATCCTTTTTAGCCTTGATAGCCAGATTGTCGAAACAGAAATTGGATAATTTGTACTGATTTGATTTCTCTACAGCAAAAAAGGAATCGCAATCCAGATGAATATTACGCATCGTTATATAGCTGGAATATGAGACCGGCATATCTTTGCGATCTTTCAGATCATAAAACTGTGTCCATGGAGCAATAAAGATGCAATTGCGAACATTCCCTTTTATGTCTTCAACCAAAATGTACTTATACTGTTGAGGAGTATCCGGACGCATTTTCAACCATAAAAGGCGTTTAGCCTGATTCAAATCACAGCGCCGGAGAATTATATTATGATTATAGATTGACTCACTTCCACAAGTCAGCACTCCGTGACAAAATCCGAAAGTACAGTCTTCAATGATAATATCACAATTGCCACCATTATCGGGATTTTGATCCGCCCATGGTCCTTTCCCGCCTTTTAAAGCAATCGCATCATCATTGACAGACATATAACACCCCTTAACCAGTACATTTTTACATGCATCAATATCGATTGCATCTGTACTGGGAGCTTTTACAGGGGAAGAAGGAGAATAGATATGTAAATCCAAGAGTTTTACACTATCACACTTATAAATGTGAGTCGTCCAAAACGGAGAGTTCACCAGTCGTACATCAGAAATCTGTACGTTATTACTATGGGATATATGAAGCAAACGGGGACGTAATTCATCCATATTAGTACATTTAGGAATAACCCGCCGCCGCAACCAGAATGACTTCCAGTATCGCTCACCGTTTCCGTCAATCGTCCCTTTCCCGGAAAGAGTGAAACCATCAATCTTATCAACATTAATCAAGGCAGAAAAGTATTTCAGATTCTGTCCTTCCATCCGTGTTTCTATTACAGGGAAGTTGCTAATATCATCACTGCCTTTTAATATAGCCTTTGCTTCCAGATGTAAATGTGTTCCCGGTTTAAAGAAAAGTGCGCCACTAAGATAAGTACCCTCCGGAATGACAACGACTCCCCCGCCATTACTGGATGCCAAGTCTATTACGGCCTGGATCTTTTCTGTTTGTAGCAGTACACTATCATTTACTACTCCATAATCTGTTATCAAAAATTTCTTCCCCATTATACTTATATCAGTTTTTTCATTTTTATAAAACCAATCCGGTATAATTTTACCATCGGGAAATTTCTCCTGACTAAATAGCTGCAAGCTACAACATGTCGCTACTATTAAAATTGCTGACTTTATCATTTTCTACTGCTTATTACTTTTTCCGCAAAAGTACCGCATCTTCCCATTCACCCCAAGCCTAAGGATATGGAGATATTGATTTTCTTATGGAGTTCTATGCAAAGGATTCAAATACTACTTATCCATATACAATATTCCATATCCGGATACACTTTTATATATACATAGAACCAGAATAGAAACGTTATGTCCGAAACAAAAAAGCACATCTTCTTTATAAAAGAATAGAATTTCGTGATAGTAACGTCCATTTCATTTACTTTCTATAGTAAACTCATGATAAAACATATTTTATCATATATCAAAGAAGAAAAAAAATAAACTTTCCTTTCACAATCCTCTTCAACGTTCTTAATAAATTATTGAGGAGTTTATTATAAACGGTATCCAAGTTTATTATAAATGATGAATTCCGACTTTAAAGATATAGCGGTCTTTTTTTGCAACAAAAAAGGCTGCAAACCCCATAAAGATTCGCAGCCTCTGGCTCATACAGAAACTCTCACAGTTTAACTACTGCAAGAATTCCCTAATATATTGTCATCATATTGTACTATTTTCTTTTTCATTCTTTTTAATGATACCTTTTACTCATTGATATTCACACCTACAAATATACAACATAAAAAAGGGTTTGTCAAGAGCAACCTGTCCATAAGAAGAATTATATCATAAGATTCGATTATTTACTTTAAAAAGTCATTAACCAAGCCTTCAGCTCCATCAACATTTCATTGCGGAATTTAAAACTATCTTTCATTCCCCATCCATGCCCACCACTGGGATAAATATACATGGCAGCCGGTATATCCTTTTCTTTCAAAGCAGAATAGTAACGAATAGAATTCATAGGTACCACGCCCCTGTCGTCATCGGATAAAGCTATAAACGCTCTTGGTGTAAGCGAATCCACCTGATACTCATTACTAAATTCCTTTTTCAATTCCTCCGTTGCTTTTTCACCTAGAAACTGCCTGCACGATCCACCATGCCCGTATTTAGGTTCCATCGAAATTACCGGATAAAAAAGAATCTGAAAAGCAGGACGATATTCTTCGGAAGCATGCGTAGCCACTGTAGAGGCCAAATGACCACCTGCCGAAAATCCCATGATGCCAATGCAATCAGGATTAATATTCCATTCAGAAGCATGTTCTTTCGCATAACGAATAGCTTCGTATGCATCCGACATGGGAACCTCCCGATTACCACTGGGCATACGGTACTTCAAGACAATAGCAGCTATTCCCTGTTCATTGAAAAACGGTGCCCAGTCATACCCCTCGTGAGCCATTGCCAAATGCCCGTATCCACCTCCCGGACATATAATAACAGCTCTCGCCGGCTGTTGAGAAGCTTTCGGCAAATATACCCGGATACTAGGTTTGAAATTATTCTTTTTATCATCATATCCCTGGGCTTCCATCCCATTCGTATTGGGTAAGCCGTTTTGCCACAAATCTATATCAATAGGCGAATCCTGTTTTTTCATCACTTTGTCTTGTGCATTCATAGAAGTACAAACAGTTGTAAAGCAACTGCTTAAAAGTAATATTTTACAAAAAGAAATTAGTCTCATACTATGCTGTTTTAGTTAATCTTATTCTTATGAATCCTGCGGAGAATCATTATCATTACTCACACCACGTTGATAAACAGACGGTGCTACTCCGAATTGAGCTTTGAAGCATTTACTGAAATAGAAAGGATCGCTGATACCCACCTTATAGGAGACTTCTGCAACCGTCAGATTATCTTCCGACAGTAACAACTCGGCTGCTTTCTTCATGCGCACAACACGTAAATATTCATTAGGCGAATATCCCGTTACTCCACGCAGTTTCCGATAAAATACGGTTCGTCCCAACTTCATCATCTGCGCAAACTCATCAATAGAGAATTCAGGCCGGGCAAGATTCTGTTCAAGGATGGCAGCCAACCGATCTGCAAATTCTTTATCTCGGTCAGTAGTACACATGGCCGGACGCACAATACCCGGTTCACTGGAGAACTTCTCACGCAATTTATCGCGCTGCTCGATCAGGCGGAATACACGTGCCAACAACAATTTTACACTAAACGGTTTGGCTATGTAAGCATCCGCTCCGGCTTCTATACCTTCCAGATGTTTCTCCGGCGAACTCAAAGCAGTCAGCAGAATGATAGGAATATGACTCGTATCAAAATCCGATTTCAGCTTCTTAGTTACCTCAAATCCCGTCATTCCCGGCATCAGAACATCACAGATAATCAAATCGGCATCATACGTACGTGCCTTCTCAAATCCGGATGTACCATCAGCAGCAACTTCCACTTCGAAATAGGCTCCGATCTCCTCTTTCAAGAATTCACGAATATCATTGTCATCTTCAATAATCAAGACTTTCCGTTTATTCAGAGGAACAGCCAGTTTTTCCGAGTCAGGAAGTTCTTCCGAGAGCTGCAACAAATGATGCGCATGTCCGTCCGCCTCTTTCAGCAGTACATTGCCCGGGACAAGGAAGTCTTTCTCCGAATACACCGTCTTATCCGTCGGAATGCATACGGTAAATACAGAACCACCGCCTTCATTATCCTTATACTCAATCGTTCCTTTATGTACCTGAACTAGTTCATGGCTCAAATGCAACCCTACACCGATACTGTCACCGGAGAAGTTACTCTGCATAAATCGCTTGAACAATTCGTTCTGCTTCTCTTTAGGAATGCCGACTCCCGTATCCGAAACCTGAATCTGCAAGGTTTGCTTCCCTTCGTCCACATTCACCGAGAGAATAATTGTTCCGTTCGAAGGAGTATATTTAAAAGCATTTGAAAGCAGGTTATAAGTCACCTTATCCAAATTTCCTTTATCAATAAACATTTTATAGGACGGCACCGAAGGCAGGAAACGGAAATTCATATTCTTTTGTTCCGCTACATCTCCGAAGCTCAAAAATATTTCATAAAGGAAAGAGATGACATCCGTTTCCTCTAAAGAGAGTGCCAGCTTATTATTCTGCATCTTTCTAAATTCCAGCAACTGATTGATAAGCCTCAACATACGCTGCGTGCTCTTATCCATTGTTTTCAGCGGATATATCAATTCACGCGGGATATCAGTCACACGTTGAATCTTCTCCAATGCTCCCTGAATCAAGGTAAGCGGAGTACGGAATTCATGAGAGATATTGGTAAAAAACACCAGTTTATATTCTGTCAACTGCTTTTCTACATTGATGCGGTTACGCAAGCCGTTAAAGTTACGAACGATACGGAAAGCAAAGTACAAGGCTATGATTAATAACAGCACATAACCCAGCATTGCCCAAGTCGTTTTCCAGAATGGAGGGACAATTACAATTTTCAGTGTAGTCTCGCTATCATTCCAAACACCTGATCCATTGCTCGACTTGACGTGAAGTATATAAGTTCCCGGATTAAGATACTTAAACGAAGCAAAATTCAGAGGAGAAGGAGCACTCCATCCCTGATCGTAATTTTCCAGCCAATACATATATTTGGTATGACCGCTATCCGAATAATCAAAAGTAGAGAAATCTATCAAGAATGAGTTCTGAAAAAACTTCAGGGTTATTTCGTCCGAATAAGCCAACGATTGCTTTAACGGAGAGTCCTCCATCTGCGGATTCATCTGGGTTCCATTGACATATAAATCCGTGAAAACAACCGGGGAGAAAGTTTCGTTATCCTGTATCTTTTCAGGATCGATCACTATTAATCCGTAGTTTGTGCCAAAAAGCAGTTTTCCATCTTCGCGCATACAGGCACTATTCTCACTATACACATTTCCCAGTGTATAGGAAGAAAAGAAATAGTTTTCAAAAGAATGGGTAGCCGGATTAAATTTGGAGATACCATATTCGGTGGCAACCCAGAGATTCCCCTTTTTATCTCCCAGAATGGACTGGATTACATCGTTAACCAATCCTTCGGAAGTTCCGTAATGTTCATATTTCAAAGAGCAATAGTTATCCTGCGGCTCACAAAGATTCAGTCCCGAACCGGACGTACCAATCCACATCCGCCCTTCCGTATCCCGATAGATACACTTGATTTCATTACTGCAAAACTTTCCGTTTGTATAACTGAAAAGATGATAATTATCAGCATCTGCAATCAATGAATCCGGATGAAAAATACAAATACCCTCACTGGTTCCTACCCACACCATCCCATTTGCGTCTTCTTCTATCACACGCACCATCCTCATCCCGAATGTTTGCTGGAAGAAATGACGGAATTTATATTTACCGTCGGGAGTAGGTTCAGCCAGTTCCAGCCCACCGCCAAATGTTCCTATCCACATGCGGTCTTTACGGTCGCGATAAATGGCAAAAACGTTATTATCGGATAAGGCTGTCAAATCAGAAGGATTATTATAATACCAGGTGTCCCCCACTTTGAGACCATTTCCACGAGTTCCCATCCACATTCGTCCCTGCTTGTCTTCGGTGAGAGCATAGATATTAGAATGGAAATATTGATTGGTCATTTTCGAATGAAGACTTGAATCAAAGGTGTATAATCCCCCCTTACGCGTACCTACACAGATATCCCCATTAGACATTCTGGTAAGCATACGGATGGTGTTCGACCGGTCGAACAAATCACGGGATTCGGGATAGATACGGGAAGTTCCTTCATTCAATACGGAAATACGGGACAAGCCTGAATATTCCGAAGCTACCCAGATGCCACCGGCACGATCTTCCATCACATATTGCAGGAAATCCGAACTGATATGACTCTGGTCATTAATGTTCGCCACAAAATGCTCCAGTTTATCTTCGGCGGTATTATAAGCGAAAAGCCCATTTCCATAGGTCGAAATCCAAATAATTCCCCGGGAATCATGGACGATATGATAACGTTCAAAGTCAATATAACTTATCTTATCCTGAGGAATCAACTGGAAATCCTTACTCTCTCCGGTTTCGGCAAGCACGTACGTAAGCCGTCCCGTATGATTGTATATCCAATAATCTCCACGATTATCACGTATCAATTCTCCCTTTTTAATATTCAAACGAGGATCTGCGGCCATCTCTCCGGTAGCAAACTTATAAGTATATACTCCGGTAGTAGTCAGGATCACCCACTTATCTTTCAACAGGAAATTTCCGGTTGGCGATGTCGCCCCTGCCACAGTGGCAAGAGAAGCCAACTTTTGCATCTTTTGAGTAGCCTCCTGATAATAATAGATATCTCCATCTGCTGTAAGGAAATACATATCGTCCTTATAGGACAGCGAAGAAGTGAAGTGGATTAATCGGTCTTCTATCCGATATTGTCCGTTGGAGACAGAAACCAATCCGCATTGAGTGCCGATCCAGATACGGCCACTGGCATCCTCATTCACAAATTTCACCCGGTTATCCGGCAGGTTTCCACGTTCGGTCCTGAATACGGTAGATGTCATCTCACCATTTTTCTGATGTACCATCTTCCGGCAGCCATTTCCCGAATGGGAAAGCCAGACATCTCCGTTAGCAGCGACAAAAACCGTTGAATAATTCTGCCTTAACTCGCCACAACCGGTATAGTCCACAAAACGGGCACGTTGCAAATCATAGCAACTATATAATTCAGGTGTAGTAGAAATCCACAAAAAGCCATCTTTATCTTCTGTCAGATCGTAAATACGGTTGTCTGCCAAAGATACCTCATCACCGATTTCCGGACGGAAAGTGAGAAAAGAGTTGCCATCATAACGACTTAACCCGTTTAAGGTAGCCAGCCACAAAAAACCTTTACTATCCTGATAAATATATCGAATAGAGTTATTGGGAAGGCCGTCACTCGTTCTCATTTGTGTAGAACGAAGCTCAATTGCACTATAAGCATTCAACACAAAACTAACAAGAAAGGTAAAGATCAAAAGGTGTCTTTGCATCATATAGATTCCAAGATTAATAATAAATGTTGGACAAAAATAGTCAAGATAGTTGAGATAATGAAAGAAACGGCTCACCTAATTACTAAAAAATCAATCCATGTGGAATACTTCCGGCAAAGGAATGGACACCGGTGAGTTGTCCGGATTCACTTCCATGATATCCGCCATATAGTCCCACCATTTCTGCACAATCTCCGTATTACCCAAGTCCTGCGAACCGGCCTCACCTTTCGTTTTCTGGAAAGCAAACAGGATATTGGTCTCTTTATCCCAATAAATCGAATAGTCCGACACTCCGTTTTTGGAAAGCAATGCTTTCAATTCAGGCCAGATGGCAGCGTGTCTTTTCTCATATTCAGCTTCACATCCGGGTTTTAAATACATTTTAAAAGCTTCTCGTTTCATGGTTCTATCTATTTAAAGTTAATTTTTCTTTTCTTCTGTATCGATGGCAAAAATAGGTGCAGTCGTCTTCTGTTTCACCTGATAATACTGAACGGCACTGTCATTCATCTGCGGGTACTGATTCTTCAATAGAGAGATCATTTCCGCACCTGCCCAAAGCACCGGTCCGTATCCATGTGCCGCATATACATTGACCGGACGATAGTAATAAAAAGCAGGATCGAAAGCCATCCCCGTACCCACGCAAGTGCCTTCCACCTGACCTTCCGCATTGATCTTACCGGCCACGGCATGCCATCCCAAATGAGCGACAGGTCCATAAGCAATGGCATCAATCCAGCCTTTATTGATAGCATGCGCCAAACAGTATACGTAAATAGCCGTAGCAGATGTCTCCAGATAAGAATCATTCCGGTCGAGCAATTGATGCCAAAGCCCTTCTCCACTTTGCAAGGCAGTCACTCCACGTACATGAGCCCGGAAATAATCCATCACTTTCGCACGTTGGGGGTAATCTTCCGGCAATACATCGAGCAATTCGCATGCTGTCAGCATAGCCCACCCATTGGCACGCGCCCAACAAAAGGCAGGATGATCGGTACTGCTTTCTACCCATCCATGACGATACAATCCTTTTTCAGGGATAAACATACGGTCGGCAAATTGCAGGAATTGTCTGACAGCCTCCGCCAGATATATCTCTTTTTGAGCCTTGTCATAACGGCTCATCTGGGCTACTGCGGGAATCCCCATAAACATGTCGTCCAGCCAAAGTGTATTATGTTGCGGACGATTGCGGGCAAAAGTACCATCTGCCAACCGGTATTCTTTATTCTGAATAAAATCAAAATAGTTCTCAATTAATCCGTCTACAGGAAGTGAGCGGTCTTTCACACGGACTTTCACCATCGCTGCACACACAGCCCCGGCATCATCCAGGGCATGAGGAGTGAGGATTTGCAGTAGTTGAGGGTCTGTTGTACCTTTCTCTTCGTACACACGCTTAAAATGAGGCGCCACTTCCGCCAGAAAGCGGAAACGGTTCTGCACATAGTCCATGTAACGTTGATCGCCCGTGGCTTCGGCAGCTGCTATCAAGGCAGAATAGGTTACTCCCCATTCGTAACTTGCCAGACGGAAAGCACCACGTTCCAGTTGCGCTTCCTCTCCCATCGTAGTGTAGTCGGTAATCAGTTTACCAGTGTTCTTATCTACCACACGTGCCGGAGTTTCCTTATCAATATAAGCAAATACACGGTCTATATCTTTCTTGACCTGTCCGGGTGTCAGGTCACCATAAGTGCCCTGATAAGCAGGTTGCAGCAAATGCAAAGGAGTATTTGAATCATTTACTACCGTTTTCTTTTTCTGTGCACTAACCGGCAAAGTTGCCAGTAATAAAGCAATGGTTATGATACGAATATTCATAATCTATTTTTTAGGTATTTTACATCCTCTGAATACAGTGCCCTGAAGCTCCGGCCCGAAATAGAATCCGGGCTGTGTAGGCTGATTATAAGCCACATTCTGGGTAGCGATACTTATACGATAAATCGGATCTTCGAGGAAAGTATGAAAACGATAGTCGGTAGGAATAGTGGAGACGTAAAGCCGTAAAGCTGTATTATCAGCTGTACGCATCAGTACTTCTTCGCGCCAGTCACCTACGATATCTCCCTGAAGGCAAGGATTTGCTTTGGTTCCATTATTAGAAAGAGTTCCCTCAAAAATGGCTATGCGCTCACACACTCCTTTTTCCCAATTATATTTGCTGACCATATTTCTATCCAACAATTCACGCAACAAATCTCCATCCCACCAGACAGCCATATTACAGGATAAACCTCTTACCCGGTCTTTTACCACCTCTCCTTTCACATTCCTTATTCCTCCGGAAGCAACAGACCACATTTCAACGCCCGGTTGAGTCGGGTCAATATCAGCTGCCATACAACGCCCTACATCTGTATTGTCTTTAATCTGAAATATAACTTCTCCGGTAGCTGCATCCCGATAGGTAGAACCATCACGTTTATTTTCATGACAATCCCATACTTGCAGCCCTTTACGAGAGGGGTCGAAATGAGTCAGATGAATGGCATCGCCGTGTCCCATTTTCGTGGTGTAGAGTCCTTTACCGTTATGGTCTATGGCGCATGAACCGTAGATGATCTCATCGCATCCGTCACCGTCCACGTCACCTACCCGCAGGTTATGGTTTCCTTGTCCGGCATAATCTTTACAACCGGGATTATTACTGTCGAATACCCAACGTTGTTTCAGTTCCTTTCCATCCCAGTCAAAAGCTGCCAAAACAGTACGTGTATAATATCCGCGACACATCACTACGCTTGGGTGTATGCCGTCGAGATAGGCAACGCAGGCCAGAAAACGGTCGCTGCGATTACCACGACTGTCTCCCCAACCCATCAAGTCTCCTCTTTCGGGCACATAATCAATTGTTTGCATCGCTTCTCCTGTCAATCCGTTAAAAACTGTCAGATATTCCGGTCCGGTCAGGATACGTCCTTGTTCATTCCGATAGTCAGTCTGCGCATCCCCAATCACTTTTCCTGTTCCATCCACCGTTCCGTCTGCGGTCTTCATCACTACTTCCGCTTTGCCGTCACCATCGAAATCGAACACCATAAACTGGGTGTAGTGTGCACCGGCACGTATGTTACGTCCCAGATTAATACGCCATAATAGTTTTCCGCTCAACTTATAGCAATCAACATATACTTCTCCCGTATAGCCGTCATGTGAATTATCATGTGCATTACTCGGGTCCCATTTCAGAATAATCTCATATTCGCCATCACCGTCCACGTCACCGATACTGGCATCATTCGGAGCATAAAAATAGTTTTGCCCTGACGGAGTCATACCATCTTCGGGGCGGTTCAACGGAATATTCAGATAACCCAATGGGGCATTTGCCGGTAATTGATAACTACTTTCCGTTTTCCCTTCCCTTGCTTTCACGGTATAAAGTACAGGTTCTGTCCCTGCATAGGTATCCTGAAAGAAAGTGGCATCCTTCAACGGGTGTTTGTTTATCTTTTCATCGTTCCTATAAATATCAAAAGATTCATTCATCGGGTCGGAAGACAAATAACGCCAGGAAACAGCCACAGTAGACGGATTCTTCCGGATAGCAATTACACCACGTCCCAGACGTTCGCGTTTCAACTTCGAAAAGTCATAGTTTGGCTGGGCTATCGAGAAGATAGCTATCAGGCAGAAACTAAAAAAAAGAGTTATGCACTTCATAGTTTTATCGATTAATCAAATTACAACACAAAAGTAAAGGACGCAGCCCATTGATAAAATAGAATATTGTACAGATATATGTAGAAATCATCATTAGACGTACTTTTAACACTATTTTCTGCCGTCTCGTGAACGAATTTAAAGACATTTGCACGGAAATCCATTGAAAAAGAAAAGAACGTCTCTTACCTTTGCCATAGAAATTAGTATAAACAGCAAATTAATAAAACAGAACTATTGTACCATGAAGAAACCACTATTCTTACTCTTTACAGGATTGCTTCTTTCTTGTCTGATACCAGTCCATACGGTCGCAGCACAAGAACTCCCGACACAAAAAGAGACTTTAGAGAATATCATAAAGGTTAATGACTACTTTATGAAAAAGTATGCCGATTACACTACTCCCAGTTTTTACGGTCGTGTACGTCCCAGCAATATATGGACGCGTGGTGTATATTATGAAGGATTGATGGCTCTCTATTCTATTTATCCGCGTGAGGATTATTATAAGTATACTTACGACTGGGCCGATTTCCACAAATGGGGAATGCGCAACGGCAATACTACCCGTAATGCGGACGACCATTGTTGCGGACAGGCGTACATTGATATCTATAAAATCTGCCCGTCAGACCCGAACATGATTCGGAATATCAAAGCAAGTATCGATATGGTGGTGAACACCCCGCAGGTGAACGACTGGTGGTGGATTGATGCTGTGCAAATGGCAATGCCTATCTTCGCTAAATTTGGAAAGATGACCGGAGAACAGAAATACTACGATAAGATGTGGGATATGTACTACTACACACGCAGCCAACACGATGAAACGGGTATGTTCAACCCCAAAGACGGCCTGTGGTGGCGCGATCAGGATTTCAATCCTCCATATAAAGAGCCGAATGGCGAAGATTGCTATTGGAGTCGTGGAAACGGATGGGTATATGCTGCATTGGTACGTGTATTGGATGAAATTCCTTCTGACGAGAAACACCGTCAGGACTATATCAATGATTTCCTGACCATGAGCAAGGCTTTGAAGAAATGTCAGCGTGAAGATGGTTTCTGGAATGTCAGTCTTCACGACCCGACGAACTTCGGAGGAAAAGAGACTTCCGGTACAGCCTTATTTGTTTATGGTATGGCTTGGGGAGTCCGCAACGGATTGCTCGACCGTAAAGAGTATCTTCCCGTCCTTTTAAAAGCATGGAATGCTATGGTGAAAGATGCCGTACACCCGAATGGATTTCTGGGATATGTGCAGGGAACAGGTAAGGAGCCTAAAGACGGACAGCCGGTTACATACAAGAGTGTGCCCGATTTTGAAGATTACGGAGTCGGTTGTTTCCTGCTTGCCGGAACAGAAGTTTATAAATTAAAATAACATAGACAGTTTTTTCATTAGGTTTAAAGATAATCATTCATTAGGTTTAGTTAGAGGTTAGTTAGTAGTTAGCTCCCTCACTGACTGTTTAGACACAAGTCAGTGAGGGAGTTCAAAGAAAATAGATTTATGAAAAGCAAATTATTCCCGTATATATGTTGGCTGACAGCCATTACATTCAGTTTGCAACTGCAAGCGCAAAATAAAGTTTCCGCTCCCATGGCAGATGTCAATCAAGTGGTTGACAACACGCTGGATAGCCTGAATAAAGCACGTACCTCGCGACCGGAAGCCGGTTCCAGCCGGAAAGGTGACAACCCTGTTCTGTTTCTGGTAGGTAATTCGACCATGCGTACCGGAACTTTAGGCAATGGCAACAACGGACAATGGGGATGGGGCTATTTTGCTGGTGAATATTTCGATTCCAACCGGATTACTGTTGAGAATCATGCGTTGGGAGGTACCAGCAGCCGTACTTTCTACAACCGTCTTTGGCCGGATGTAATCAAAGGTGTACGCCCCGGAGACTGGGTTATCATCGAATTGGGACACAATGATAATGGTCCTTATGACAGCGGACGTGCCCGCGCCTCTATTCCGGGAATCGGCAAAGATACGCTGAACGTAACCATCAAAGAGACCGGAGTGAAAGAAACCGTATATACATACGGGGAATATATGCGCCGTTTTATTCAGGATGTAAAAGCAAAAGGCGCTCATCCTATCCTATTCTCGCTTACTCCCCGCAATGCCTGGGAAGATAAAGACAGCACCATCATCACACGTGTCAACAAGACTTTCGGATTGTGGGCAAAACAAGTAGCAGAAGAACAGGGGGTTCCTTTTATTGATTTGAATGATATCAGTGCCCGCAAATTCGAGAAGTTCGGTAAGAATAAGGTGAAATATATGTTCTACATCGACCGTATACACACAAGTGCTTTCGGCGCTAAAGTCAATGCGGAATCTGCTGCGGATGGAATACGTGCTTATGAGGGACTGGAATTGGCCAATTATCTGAAGCCCGTTGAGAAGGATACTGTGACAGGCTCCAGTCGTAAAGATGGACGTCCGGTATTGTTTACTATCGGAGACAGTACAGTCCGAAATGAAGATAAAGACAAAAACGGTATGTGGGGTTGGGGAAGCGTAATTGCCGATGAGTTCAATCTGGATAAAATTTCTGTAGAAAACCGTGCCATGGCAGGACGCAGTGCCCGCACTTTCCTGGACGAAGGTCGTTGGGATAAGGTTTATAATGCCTTGCAGCCGGGAGATTTTGTGCTGATTCAGTTCGGACATAATGATGCGGGAGACATTAATGTAGGCAAAGCCCGTGCCGAACTGCGTGGTTCCGGTGACGAGAGCAAAGTCTTTTTGATGGAGAAAACAGGGAAATATCAGGTGATTTATACATTCGGCTGGTATCTTCGGAAATTCATTATGGACGTTCAGGAGAAAGGAGCCGTTCCTATCGTTCTAAGCCATACTCCACGCAACAAATGGAAAGATGGAAAGATAGAACGCAACACGGAATCTTTCGGTAAATGGACACGTGAAGCAGCCGAAGCTACCAGGGCTTACTTCATTGATCTAAATAAGATTAGTGCCGATAAACTGGAAAAGGTGGGTATCAAGAAAGCGGCTGCTTACTATAACCACGACCATACGCATACTTCCCTGAAGGGAGCACACATGAATGCGAAAAGCATTGCCGAAGGACTGAAAAGTACTGATTGCCCATTGAAAGAGTATTTGAAGTAGTACAAAGGAAAATACAATAAAGGCAAGGAAGAAATATCGACTATATAGAATGCCATATATCAAACGTATCAATTATTCATCCCTCGGAATAACTTCCTGCATATAAATAGCGTCGAGACTCCAAAGGGCAGCATCATTCGTGCTGATGCTTGTACATTCATCTAATGGAGCCGGAACTTCCGGTGGAAGGATGGTCGTGATACGGAAAGAGGGTGCAGGAGTATGTTCCAAACGGGTGAATAAGTCCGTCCAGGCTTCTTCTGCCATTTGTCTATCACGCAGATGATAAGCCGCATAAGCCATCAGACGGGATATACGGAAACGACTGTGACTAAGTTCCCATGCTTTCTTCTTGTAACGTGCGGCATGGTCAAGCCAGGCGTCTTTCCATTCGGGCATATCAATCATACGCATCATTTCATTGGCAATCTCAAATCCACCCATGATCGTCATTAAATGATTAGTCGATTCCAATTTCGGATCACATTCGGTTGTGATGATGCCTGTTTCCGGATCAAATCCCAGAGCTTTTGGGCCGGTAAACAGGCGGTTGGGTAAGGCGGAAATACTCTTCATTCCTGCTATGATTTTATCACGATAAACCGTGTTACCTGTACGCTCCCACTCTGTCATCCAATTACCTGCATAGGCCAGCCAGTCGGGGCCGATACGCAAACGGGCAGGTGCAGTGCAAGGATATTCACTGCGAGGTTGAGCCAGACGCATAGGGTCTAGTTCATAGAGTTTATGGTCGGCATCTTTGACTTCGGTCATTAAGTCTCCAGAGCGTTCGTCAGTGGTGAGATAATAGTAGAAACGGTTCCAGGCGGCCTGACTGATTCGTGCTTCTTTTGCACCACATCCCCAATGACTCACATTATGACGGCTACCCAATCCGGCATTCGGACCGATGTGGTAAACGTCGACTTCACCCGTATGCCGGGTCATGGCTTCAGCCATACGCCAGATGTCGGCACGGCCGGTACGGAGAAAATTATACCAAAGCCACATATTGGAAGCAAGTTCCGTATTATCCCAAGCAAAGCCTCCGACATCATAACGCCAGGTATGACGGACAGGATCATAAGCGTGCATCACATCACCATAATTCCAGAAACCATACCATTTGTTCTGTTCAATGGCTTTCTGGTAGAAGTGGATGTAAGCGTCCAGACGCTCTTCCACACGGGTACGAAAAGAAGTACTGCGATCGGGCAGGCTCCATATTCCAAAGGCTCGGCGGTTATACAGGTATTCCGGAGTTGGCATTAATATGCTGGTGGCAGAGAGCTGTCGGGCGTCATCCGCAAAAGTTTTCTTTCCTGTGTAACCTCCTTGTGGAAGGAGAGTGAGCGTGGTGGTGCGGGCAATACCATAGGGAGTACTCATTCCTTCCTGCACATCTTCATAGCTGGCATTCAGGCCGTGAGCCACATTATCATAGTGGCGTAAGTCCATCGGTTCAGCATCCGGACTCCACAGCCAGGCAGTAAGCGTGGCAACCGGAGTTCTTGCATCTGAAATTTCGATAGAAGACGGATAAGATTGCCAGAAGTCATGCAAGCAAAGTCCCAGTCCACCTGTTATATCACCGGCAAAAGCATAACCGTCACTACGGGTACCGGAGAAAGTCCCTATCCAGGGAGCATCACCATTAGTGCGTTTACGAATGGAAAATGCGTCAGCCGTAAGTTGAGACAGGCGGTAGTCATTCCATGAAGCCCAGTCATTAAGCAATTCCCGATTTTTCTCGTCAAAAGCTTCATAAGGAGGAATACGTTTGCCCTCCATCTGTTGCTGTTGCAGAGATGGTTCATCTTGTATCTGTGGCATGGTAAGCATACGTCGCCCCACTAATGGTTGCACCGGTTCACTCCAGACTCCTCCATCCGCACACGAAAAAGCGACGTGACGATTATACAGGGCTTCACGCATCGGAACATCGAAACGAATGCCCAGACTACGGATGAAATCCATCTTCTGATCGCCGTCATAGACAAAGCTATGCACCATTTTTATTTGTTCACTACCAGCATAAAAATAGAGGCGGACAACAAAAGGAAGCCATTCACGATTATTCAGACTGTTATCTTCAGAGTTAGAGTTATCGGTAGAAATTCCCTTATTCCTATTCCGATGTACACCTTCCAGCTTGACAAGTGTCCGCACAGAACCAGCACGTTCGATACTTACTGACTTTATTTCTCCTGCATAATGAAAAAAGGAGACCCGGGAGGTATTTTCAAGAACAGGTTCACTTTGAGTACTACAGACAAGACGCGCTTTCTCCCCTACTTTAGTTCCTTTATACAGCAAGCTATCAATCAGAAACTCTCCGTGCCGGGGAATATATACGGAAAGCACTCCTGTTTCTACTTGAATATTTTCAGGTGTTTCAGTGATAGAGATAGAAGCCTTAGGCTGTTTATTAGTAGTTTTTACTTTCTTAGAGGCTTTTTCTAATGTCAATCTTTCTGTCCCGGCAGGAATGACTCCGGCAACTCCACTCCATTTCACAGAACCATCCGGCTAATAGGCTAATGGCCAGGTATCCACCGGAAGATCTTGATATTCATTCACTTTTAGCTGTAACGGAGTTGCAGGAAATACATCTCCTTCATCAAAAGGAACTCCGAAACTTACCGCTTTATCCTGTTCAGGGGTATCACCTATCCAATGCAAAGGAACGGCAGATGTCTGTTGCGGTGAACATTCATAACGAAAGTTCGTAATGCGGGTACGTGATAAGGTGGTACGAAAGCCGAACCATCCTTCAGTCAGAGGTTCGGCATCGCGGAAGTCCACCAGTTGCTTGCCGTCTATGTAATAACTAATCCTATTATCTTCATTGGTTATCTTGATGTGATACCAGTGATTTGCCTTTAGCAAATGATCGGCATCCGTATATTCTTTCCATATAGCAGGACGCACTTTCGGATCTGTAATCCCTGCTTCATTACCGTCATAACGACGAAAGCGCGTAGTGGAGTTATAATTCCCGCCATATCCCATATAGTAGAGTTGCAGGGAATAACAATTCAGAAAGATTCCGTTACGCCACTTTTCACGTTTCCAGATGTTATCAGGATAGGCAGGATCCGAAGCCATCCAGAAACAATTCAAATCACTCAATCGGTCTCCTTCTTTTTCTACAACTACGCACGCGTCATATTCAATCGTTACCCGTCCATTCATCTTTTCTTTTCGCCAGAGAGTAAGCCCTTTGGGAGAAACGATTTCGGCTGTATCACCGATAAATGTCACTTTATAATCAGGAGACTCCGATTCGACCTTCCAATATTTATGAAACTGGCGGGCGTTGAGCCCGGAGACTTGATTGTCTTGTGCATTCATGTTCATTCCCAAAGTGATGAAAAGGAACAAAAGAGGAAATATGTTCTTCATACGTCAATAAGCTATGTCACACTGCAAAAATAAGGAGAGCCGATTAATAAAGAAATGGAATATCATCCATTTATATGGCGATTCGTGCAAATACAAAAAAAGAACAACCCGACAAGATGGCCGGATTGTTCTTTCTTACAAACTAATCTTTCAAATAAAGTTCTTCTTATTCTGCATTCTTCATCGTTTCTGCACCGACGTAGTAACCTAAATTAGTCCCCTGGTTATATCCCATATTCTGCATAGCTTGAGACATATCATAAGTGTGGTCTGTCATCAAATGAGGTAAACGATGAGTCGTAGGATGGTTAGTAGAGAATATATAAAGAGACTTACCATCACTCGAACCTAAAATGACTTCTTCACGATAATCACCCAGGAAATCGCCATAGTAACAAGGATTATATTTCGTACTGTGATTTCCGTCGTTAGCACCATAAATACCGAAATACACCAAACGATTTTTATTTGTCTTGTTTACATCCGGATTGTTCTTGTAACTAACAACACAAGCACGGTCATACATTTCTCTAGTCGGCTGGCCACTCCAATAAATAGCAGCATTATACATCACACCACTACCAATTCCTTTCGGATAATCAGTAGCAACCACTCTACCACTACTACAACTGTACATACCCGACTGTAAAGACGAATAATATTCAAATCCCGGACTATCCGGATCTACATCTGCTACGATACAACGTCCCACATCACCATTTTTACCTGCTCCATGTCCGGTAATCAGGTTTCCATTTCGCGCATCAATCACCTGACAACCGTATCCAAGCCCTTGTGTACTGTAAGTTTCCTCTTCCTCAAAACAAGCTACAATTTGTAATCCTGCACGGTCTTGAATGAATTTACCCACATATAAACAGTCACCATGGCCATTTCCCGTACACCATAGTTCTACTCCATTGTCGTCAATAGCTGCTGATCCATATAATATTTCATCCTTTCCGTCACCATCCAAATCAGCCACACGGAAACAATGTGAACACATCGCTTTCCATTTATCATCATGGTCGGCTGTATCAAATTTCCAACGGTTCACCAGTTCGCCTCCTTTTAAGTCGAATGCCCACACCTGCCAGTTCGCGTAAATACCTCTACTGATAATCAGACTGGGATTGGATGTTCTCACCCCTGTTGTTTCGTCTGGTATACCGTCCAGATAAGCCACACCAATAAAGAAACGGTCCATACGGTTTCCATAATCATCTCCCCAATAGCTATTCCAATATTGAGCACGAGAGGTTTTAGACTCATCTTCTTTGCCACGAGGTATATTAGTAACACGCGTGATTTCGCAACCGTCATATCCACGGCAAATAGAAATATATTCAGGGCCTTCCAATATCAATCCACAAGTAGTATACAGACTTGCTCCCGAATACCAACCCACACCATTCGTGTCACGTATACGATAATCATTCACATTTCCATTGGCATCAGTAATTTGTTTACCATTACCGAACTTCGTTCCTTCGGACGAACGGAATGCGATTTCACACAAACCATCTCCATCAAAATCATATAATATATAAGAAGTATAATGCGAACCGGAACGAATATTTATACCTAAGTCTATTTGCCATAATAACGTACCGTTCATCTTATACGCTTCAAGCAAAGTGGTACCATTACGCCATCCACCTTGATTAGCTCCGTCATACGGTTCTCTTTTCACAACAATTTCCAATTCACCGTCACCATCCAGATCGCCTACCTGAATATCATCCGGAGAGTATGTTAATGATAAATCCGGCACGTTCGTATTTAGGACTATTTCATGATAGAATTTGGTTGCCATTTGAGAGGTAAAGGTATAGTCACAAAGCGTTTCTGTCTGACCGGCCAGTGTCACTCGATAATAACTATTCTTATCCGGATCAATATCTGCATCCGTCCAACAAGTAGTATTTGTAATCGCTTCCTCATTCAGCTTTACTTCTGTACCACCATTTTCCGATTTATAAATATCAAAAGCCGTACTCGCCGGATCAGTCAACAGTAATCTCCAACTTATTAATGCAGACGAAATACCTGTTGCATTGTTTACATCAGAACTTGACATAGGATCATAACTAACCCACATTGCGCGACTACCTGTGATTACCTCCGTCGGCAAGTCTGGCAAGACTTCCTCCGGTTGGTTTGAATTATTACTGTCGTCGACTATAGGATCACTTTCCGAGCAAGCACCTGACATCAGCAAGCCCAACAATCCTATTGTATATAATATCTTCTTCATATTCAGTACCTTTTTTGTTTAATAATCATTTACCATCCCGGATTTTGCACTAAGTTAGGATTCTTCCCTCTTTCGCTCTGCGGAATCGGGAATAGATACATCTTGTCATCCCACTGCCGACTCACCGTATTACGAGTATATTTAAACGAACCATCTGAATTTTTAGTGATTTTCATTTCATCAATGCTCTTGAAATAAGTATCCGCTTCTTTCCAACGGCGTACATCCCAAAAACGATGTCCTTCAAAAGCAAGCTCTACCATACGTTCGTTTTTATACTTCTTCCACCAATTTTCATTAGTCATACCGGTAGGAAATTCCGGCATCTTAACCCGAATACGAGTCTTATTCACCATATCATTGGCAGAAACTCCAAATTCAGGATCTTTTGTATAAGGATTATCAAAATACTTGAACAATGCTTCCGCATAGTTCAAATAAAACTCACCCAAACGGAACGTAATCCATGTATGATAAGATGTAGAAGCACTTGCAGAAGTTGTATTTACCGCAGCCTGACAATACTTTTTCAAATAGTAACTGGTAGGAGTACCTCCACTTAGAGGTTCACCATTTGCTCCACTCGTATAGGTTTCCAAAGCTGTTTCATTCCAGTTCGGCCACTTTGTATCGCCATTTTTAGCTATTGTTTTTTCAAATCTCGGGTCACGTCCTTCATAATAAGGTTGATTCTTATCATAACCAGTAGTTTCATCCGGTCTCAAGCCGGTTGCCTGAAACTCGTATGCATCTACTAACGTTTGTGTAGGACAGTTTCCTCCCTTACAATTTTCCAATCCAATGGGAAAATTATATTTTTCGAATGAGTTGGTACCGGTCGAAGCGCGTTTTCCAAAAATAAGTTCATCAATAGCATCATTATAGCTTGTTGCACTCCACAGAGTTTCATATTCACTGATTAATTTCATCTTGGCTTCGTCACAAGCATCAATCAGTTCTTTGCATGCCGTCGCAGCACGATACCATAATTCTTTATTATTGTCCGGATTAAACAATGGACTCGCTGCATAAAGGGCAGTACGCGCTTTGAGTGCCAACACGGCACGTTTGTTAGCTCTACCTGTCTCTGTTGATTCACCCGAAGGCATTAAATCTCCCAATTTGGTATAGTCAGGGATAATATCATTTTTTATTGCATCACATTCGGAAATGATGTAATCAAAAATATCCTGCGCAGGTGTACGAGTAAGTGAGTTGACCTCACTCGTTGACAATACATGATCCGTAAAAGGAACATCACCGTATTGTCGCACCAGATTGAAATAGAAATAAGCTCTCAAAAAACGAACTTCATATTGGTAATTGTTATAACGGTACATCTCCGCTTTATAATCTGATATTTGTTCATAATCAGAAAAAGTCAGTCCCGTAAACTCTTCCAAATAGAGATTACAATCGGCAATAGCCTTATAACAGGCAGTCCACATACTGCTTTGTGCATTTGTCGGACTCCAGGAACCATTGTAGAAATACTCAATCGAATTTCCTGTATAGGCATATTCCGCTTCATCCGTAGCAGAGCCTAAAACAGCCCCGCTATAGTTACCGAAGTCAGTGTCGAGTTCTTGATAAATGTTGGACACTAAACCGCCCACATCACCAAAAGTACGTTTCACATAATTCGCGTCATAATTACTGTATTCTTTATATTCCATATTGTCCGCGCAAGAGGAAAGAGCAAAGATGCCCAGAACACTATATATCAATTTATTCAGTTTCATTCTTTCGCATTGTTTTTAGTGATTAAAAACCTATTGTCACACCAACTACCACGCTCTTATTCAGCGGGTTTGTCGCACCGTAAGATTCCGGATCCGCCACATCAATGTGGTCAAAACAAAGTAAGTCTACTCCACGGACATACAACTTGGCACTACCTAATATTTTAGTACGCTCCATCAAACGTTTGGGAAATTTGTAGTAAACTTCCAGGTTACGTAATTTCAAAAATGAACGGTCAGCCAGCCAAATGGTATTAGTCTGATAATTATTAGCATTACTTTCTGAACTCAGACGCGGATATTTAGCATTCTGATTCTCCGGCGTCCAACGATTTTCATAATAGTGAGTAGAAAGAGACGAGTTGCTGATTAATGGCCAGAACACGCTTTTTGTATTCAATACGGCAGAGTAATTACCAGCGCCCTGGAACATGGCATCGAAACCAAGTCCTTTCCATTCAGCTCCCAAATGGAATGAATAATAAATTTCAGGAGCAGTAGTGCTATATCCAATAGCTGTCTGGTCGTTGGAATCAATGATGCCATCACCATTTACATCTTTATATTTAATATCGCCTGGTACTACCGTACTGAAATTCTGTGTAAGACTATTTGCTATATCTTCTTTATCTTTGAAAAAGCCCTCTACTATCATTCCATAAACTTGTCCCAACCGATGACCGGTTTGCACCAAATTGTTATATAAACGTGGTTCTTCTAACTGTTCTTTAATCTCATTCCGATTCCAGGCAAAATTACCTCCGATGTTAAAAACTAAATTACCTATTCGTTTGGTATAGTCCAGACCAATCTCCGTGCCCCAACTATCTACAATACCTGCGTTCTCAAAAGGAGCATCCATACCCAATACTGTGGAATACTGCCCTTCGGAAGATACCCAAATATCTTTTCTACGTTGATAATAGCCTTCCAACGTCAAATTCAACCCTTTAAACAAGGTGGCATCAATACCTACATTATATTTATAAGCCTTTTCATGGGTAGAGTTTACAGTTGCTAAACGACTGACATACGTACTTCCGAAAGCAGAGTTGTAACCGGAATCAAAACGATACATTGTACCGGAAGTCGAATAAATCTGATCCCAATAGTCATAAACCGTATTGCTTCCATCTTTAGGAAGATAGTCAGCATTGATAACACCAAATGAAGCCCGTAGTTTTAATAAATCAATCCACGAAGTGTTCTTCAGGAAGTTCTCTTCCGAAAGCACCCAAGCTGCAGAGATGGTGGGTGAAAAAGCCCACTTATGTCCCGGTGCCAACAGGCTCGATTCAGAGCCCAACAGTGCCAAATCTACATAATACCGTTTATTGAACCCGTAGTGAGTATACCATGACACATTCTGACGGTAGATGGTAGTGTTTAACCCATAACTGTCACGATATTCATACTCCCACTTCAATTGAGAATAGAGATCATGTTTACCAAACGAGCGGTTGTAGTTAATATTACCGGAAAAGTTAAACTGGCGTGTCCAATCGTTTGTATTAGCACTGGTTGACATTTCGCTAGGCGTACCACCCGTAACAGTAGTATACATCGGACCACCGGCACTAGGGTCTGTCCAACTGGCCGTATACCCTTTATAAGAATAAGTCTTACTATGGTCTTCCCAGATAGACGAATAGTTGTCATAGGCCAAACGCAAATCAACTCCTAATCCTTTTACGAAACCGGATAAGTCTTGTGATAAAGTCAAATCAGCAAACAAACTACGTGTATGTCCCTTACTATAGGCCGCGCCTTGTGACTGTGCCACAGGATTTAATGTGCCTGCCCAAGTGGAATTACCGCCCCAAGTTCCATCTTCTGTACGTACGGGGAAAGCAGAGGGAGGCAATGAGTAAACCATATTCCACAAATCTGCCGAAGCTCCCGGACGACTTGATTCCGCCAATGTACCCAGAATATTCAACTTCAATTTAGTCGTATTCGTCAAATCGATATCCAAATTCGAACGCAAGTTGGCACGAGAATATTTATCTTGCGTAGAGTATCCATCGTTCATATTGGCATTCTTTATGAAACCTTTATCGGTTAGTAATCCAACCATCGTGTAGTAACGAAACTTATTACCTCCACCTCGGAACTCAATGGTATATTTATTTGATATACCTGTGTTTTTGAATGTTTCATCAATCCAGTCTACATTCGGATAAAGATAAGGAAGCATGGCAGATATATTTGCACCAATACCGCTTCCTGTCACCGTTCCATTACGAAACATATTAATTTCATCCGAAGTATAGCGTGCGCTCAATCCTTCATAGCCACGTGCTTCATTGATTGCTTCAGCATAGGTTGCAGCATCCGCAAACTCCGGACGACGCACTTGGAAGTTCGTCACGTGGTCGTAAGTAAAGTTCACTTCTCTGGTGTTATACTTACCACGTTTCGTAGTCACCAGGACAGCACCATTAATACCTTTGTATCCATATAATGCTACCGCGGCAGCATCTTTCAATATAGATACTGATTCTACTTCTTCCGGGGTTATCAAGCTCATATCACGTTCCAAACCATCTACCAATATAAGCGGTGAACTGCTTGACAAGCTCTGCAAGCCACGTATATAAAAGGTAGGCTCCACGGTGGAGTAGTTACCTGCATTTTGCAAAGTGGTTAGTCCCAATCCTTGTCCGAAAAGAGAATTAGAAATATCCTTTGAGGCACGCTTGTTGAATTCCTCGTTATACACAGTAGAAACTGCTGCGGTTGATTCGTGACGGGTGAATGTACGATTGGCTCCTACATCAATTGTTTCCGCTCCATAATCCATCACTATCCTCACTGGTTTTCCGTTTTTCTCCACCTTTACAGTGGTAGAACCTTTATCCGATGTCACCACCTGTAAACTCCGCCCTGCCTCGGCAGCAATCTCAAATTTACCATTCTTGTCGGTCTCTACCCTGACAGACGGTAAACCTGCTACTTGTACGGATGCTCCATACACAGGATTTCCCCATTTGTCTACAACAACACCTGTAATATTGTTGTCAGTATTCTGTGCTCCACCCGGAATGCTTAAACATGCCAACAGAGCCAGTACCAGAATCTTATATTTCTTCATATCATTATCTAATATCGTTATTCATATTTGTTGCCTCATTACCATCCCGGATTCTGAATCAACCCATATCCTTTGTTGATTTCGCTCTGTGGGAACGGAGAAAGGTACCACTTGGGATCAAAACCTTTTGTCCACCAGACACGCGTTCTGTTTTTCAATTGGAACTTCTTGTAGCTAAAATTTACAGGCTGCAAAGCACCGCCATTCTTACTTGTAGTTTTATCAGATCCTTCACGCCACGCTTTCTCTATAGGTGAACCATTGCTATCCAAGCGATAGATCAGCAATCCATGCAAAGGAGTTTCGAATCGATCGGCACGTTTGTAACGAACCAGGTCAAAGTAACGGCTATCTTCCAAACCTAATTCACAGGCACGTTCACGTAATAGTTCTTCCAATAAAGCGTCTTTGTCAGAAAGCAGATTCTTGTCGGGATTACATTTCACAAGTCCGGGCAGTCCGACACGAGCACGCACAATATCAATTTGGTTTACAGCTCCTTGGAGATCATTGTTGGCTTGAAGCAATGCTTCTGCATAAGTCAAGTAAAGGTCGGACAAACGAAGATATACCCAATGTACTCCCTGACGATTATAATCACTATCACTCAAGTAGTATTTCATATTCTCGTAACCGGTGGCAAAACGTCCACTCTCCAGAAAAGAGTTTGTTCCGGCATCCGAGCCGCCTACCCAAAGCTCCCACGGGTCACCACTCATGCTGGCAGAAGACCATCCCAGATTTTCAGGTACATTGTTCACTATCGCCGATTCATAAAGACGTGGATCACGTGTCAAATCAAGATCTGAAAGTGTTTGTTCTCCATCTTTAAAAGTCCCCTTCAGGAACATCTCATCCAACTTACCTTCTGCTTCAGTCTTATCCCAATCAAAAGGTGTACCATCTGCCCAAGGAAACATTTCCACATATTCTTGTGTGGGGGTATATGAATTACGACCATTGTTACACCAGGCATGCCAGAAATAACTTGAAGAGCCACCGGTTGTCTCATACCCATTTACACGGACAGAGTGTAACACTTCGGGACTATTCAGTAATACATATCCCATACGATAAGCATAGCGGTAATCAGCAGGAGTATCACCTGTTGCTTCTTTCAGCTGATAGAATCCATTCACTGCCATAGCGTTGAAGAACTCCTTGCAGGCTGCCAAGCAGTTGTCCCAAAGTTCTGAACGATAGCTTCCGTACCACACCAGATGTTGTTGTTCAGCTTCACTGCTTCCGCCTGCATATCCCTGGCTGGCATTAAATAGAGGAGAAGCAGCAAACTGCCAGATTTTACACTTCAGAGCCATTGCACCGGCTTTTGTCCAATGTCCTGTTTCAGTAGTAGCATCCGCTCCTGTATAAGCCCATTCAAGTCCTCCTGAATTAATAGCTTCATCCAACAGGTTAATCATATATTTTACTGTTTCCTCCACAGTAGCACGCGGTAAGTTATAGCTTGATTCTGTTCCGGAAAATGATTCGTAAACTAATGGTAATCCTCCGTAATGGCGGAACATATCAAAATAGCGGGCAGCCATTATACACTTAGCTTCTGCTTTTATCTTTGTTTTTTCTGTATCGCTCATACCCGGTACATTATCCACATTCTCCAATAACAACCAACACCAGCGTACAACCTGCCACACTACCTCACGAGTGTACCCAAAGATATCACCACGCGTTCCATAATTGGCTGTGTGTGTACCACTATAGTAACTATTGTAAATGGTAGTAGACTCATAATGAAGTTGCCAACAGTCAGTCAACGCATCAAACTTTCCCAGATAAGGATTAGATGAGTCCGGGAAATCGACATTCGAGCTATTTCCATAAGGCAGTCCATAATATTGGCGACTGTAGCAGGAATTCAGAAATTGACGCGTATAGGTAGCACTGTTAAACACCGTATCTTTAGTAGCCGTTCCGCCCGGTGCTTTATCAAGGAAGCTATTTCCAAATTTAATTTCGTCCACGCAGGATACAGAACCTATACAAAGAATCCCCCCTATCACTGCTCTGACGAGCCATTTATATCGTTGTTTCATATTTTTTCTTTCTAAAAACGGTTAGAATCCTAATTTCAAACTCACTGTATAGGTCTTAGTCAATGGATAGGAAGGTGCATTACTTGCTGTTGCTTCCGGATCTCCCCAAAGGTATGGGGTAAACGTCAACAGATTGTAACCACTGAATGCCAATTGACAGGTGTTCAATCCTAATCTCTTCATGAAAGGAAACTGGAAGTTATAAGACACGGTAAGCGTTTTCAGACGCAAGTACTTGGCATCTTTCTCATACAGTGTAGAAGTGGCATAGTTATTGTCCGCATTATCCCAAGTTGCACGAGGATATTCCGCATTCTGCGAAGGATTCTCTGTAGTCCATGTATTGGTCAAGTGGTAGGCCAACAGACCACCACCGGTCTTGGTAGCAGAAGAGACAAAGGGCTGACGGAATACATCTGAAATCATACGGCTTACATTCCAAGCCCCTGTCCACTGTGTATTTACTTCCCAATTCTTCCAGGCAAATCCGAAATTAAGACCAACCATATATTCCGGATCATCCGTAAATCCATAGTCGTAGCTCATATCGTTAGAGTCTATTTGACGGTCACCATTTAAGTCAACATACACAGCATCCCCATTTTTCAAGTCTACCGAATGTGTTGGGAATGGACGATTGAATGTCTTTTCATACAGTTCGGGAGTACTTTCATCGTAATAACGCCAAAAAACATACTGGCTACGCGAACCAATGCGGTGACCTTTCAAATACTGATAGTCGTAATCTTGCGGTGATTCTTTACGTTCAATGATCTCATTCTGGTTGTAAGAGAGATTAATCCCTGCCCAATAACGGAAATTCTTACCTATTCTATCATTCCATTTCAGTGATAATTCCCATCCCCAGTTTTTCACTTCCCCGAGATTTGAATATGGTGTGGTAAATCCCAGCATACCTGGCGCTGTTCCATCCTGCAACAAAATGTCCCAACGATGTTCCTTGTAATATTCGATTGTAGCGGATAACCGGTCATCAAAGAAGTTGATATCCATACCATAATTCTGCTTGAAAGCTTTTTCCCATGATACGTCCGGATTATTTTTTGATTTTTCGTAGGCTCCTTTGCTAGTTGTAACATTCAGACCGTCCGTTCCGAAAAAATAGCCATAGCCACCACTACCGGAAGAACTTGCATATCGATTGGTTAAATCATTTAAGTTAACGCTATACGGGTCAGCTGTATACATAAACCGGCTACCACTGATCTTGTCATTACCTACCAATCCGAAACTAGCACGTAATTTCAAGAAACTAACGAACGGTTTTGCACGTTGAAACCAATTTTCTTCGCTCATCACCCAACCCACAGAACCTGCAGGAAAAAGAGCAAAACGTTTATCCGGAGCAAAGTTCTCAGAACCGTTATAACCCATATTAGCTTCAATCATATAACGATTCTTCCAGTCATAAGTGACACGTCCTACCAGTCCGACATAACCACGCGGAACATCCGGATATTCTGTATTTGAATAATAATATTCTTTGGACTGATTGTAAAGTAACAATGCACCTACATTGTGGTTTCCGAAAGAACGATTATAATTCAATCCTGCCTCCATATACCAATCACGCGATTTACCTGTACCACTACTATAACTTACATCTGTATACTTACTCCCATCCACAGGGCGCAGATTTACTATCCCCTCACTTGACAATACAGGGTTATAAGTCATTTCTGTTCCACCGGATAGATATTTGTAAACAGTGAATGAACTATTATAAGATCCTTTCAATTTGAATGAAAGTCCCTTCGTGATAAAATCCAATTTCTGATCTAGAACAAGGTCAGCGTTCAATGAGTTATTACTAGTGCGAGTAGCACCACCTCCATAGTAAGTAAATGGGTCGATATCACCAGTAAAAGGCAGGCTCATTCCATCATCATAGCTGTCAGTTGTAGTGTAAACCAATTTATCATTTACAAAACCGGCACTTTTGAATGGAGTGGCATAATAGATATTTTTCACCATACCCGATGAGCCCTGACTTGTACGTGGTTTATCAGAAGAATTAACATTACCCGCCACATTAAAAGACAGAGTGGTTGTTTTTGTCACATCCATATCCAGATTACTTCGGTAGTTGAACCGACGATACTGATAACTGATGTTATAAGGTAACTGAAATTCATTGAAAAGTCCCCCTTGTGTATAAGCGCCGGCAGAGATGAAATAACGTACTTTATCCGTACCTCCGGATATATTAACATTATGTTGACTTTGCAAGGTGGCATCTCCCATGATATAATCGACCCAGTTAATACTTGGGAAACGAATAGGATCAGATCCATCCTTAAATTTCTGAATTACCGCATCACTAAACATTGCTTCTTTCCCATCATTGGCACGCATCTGATTATAAAACGTTGCATAGTCATACGAATTGGCCGTCTCCACCATCTTAGTCGGCATCAATACGGAAGCTGAAGTAGTAAACGAAATTTTTGCCTTTCCTTCTCTACCACGTTTAGTAGTTATCAAGATAACACCATTAGCACCACGAACACCAAACACTGCAGTTGCCGAAGCATCTTTCAGGATAGAAATGGACTCTATTTCATTCGGGTCAATATCATTCATGCTACGTTCCACGCCATCCACTTGTATCAATGGAGTAGAATCTGCCCACGTTGCTTTACCACGGATAAAAATATCTGCTGCATCCGAACCCGGCTCACCGGAATACTGTACAGTAGTCAAACCTGTCATTTGACCTCCCAATACATTAGAAACAGAACCTACAGATGTACGTGTCAAAGCCTCACTCTTCACACTGGCAATCGCACCGGTCATAGTCACTTTTTTCTGCACACCATAAGCTACGATTTCTACCTCTTGCAAGGCAGTAGCATCTTCGACCAGCACAACCCGCATATCTTTCTTTGCCGCCACTATCTGGTCGCTATACCCAATAAAGGATATTTTCAATTTTGTACCTGGGCGTACATTGACTTTGAACACACCATCAATATCGGTGATTGTACCGATATTAGTGCTTTCAACAACTACATTCGCACCGATCACCGGTTCGCCTTTATCATCTACCACCGTTCCTTTGATGAAGCCTTGCTGCTGGACTACGTCCATGGCAGCAAAGACTTGTCCTTGATTACCGAAACTCGGAAGCAGGGCGAAGGAGAAAAACAGTGCGACAGGAAGAGCAGTTCCTTTTATTAAGTTTTTCTTATTCATATTTATCACTCATAATAGTTTTTTAATCGCATATTGAAAGAGTCGCTCCATTTATTTTAGACAACATCCTCAACATATTTTTTATAGCAAATTATCCTGATGCTTTTAAAATGCAAGCATCATAGGGAAATAACCAGCTGCTCCTCCTTGGTTTCGATATTTATCAACCAGGTATGCTCCTGTAGCCTGAAGTAGATGCTGATATATTACCGTTGTATTTCCTGTACGTTCATTACTACTCCAATGACGACTACCTACAGCCAGGGTCTCTCCACCTGCGTTTTTAATACTTTCTTGAACGGTAGATATAACATTTACGAGTTCATCTAATTCGTATAAAGAGGGAAGATACCAGCTAGAGGCAGAAGCAGGCACGGAAACTGCTTCACGATAAGCCTCAACATAACTTACAGCCTTGTCGCACACCAATGTATTGGGAGACATCGTCATTAATACCGTATTGTTATATCCCAAATATGCTGCAATGGAAGTATTATATGTTGTACAAGCTACAAATTTATCCGACCAATCTTCATCCGTTGAATACCAGCCGCCAAAAAACACATCTCTATTAGTTGAAAATGCAGCAGTTTGTGTTCCACCAACTGACGGGTAAGTTATAGCCAATACGAGTCCATGCGTACAGCTTGGATAATCACGGCGCAATGCATCATTTGTTTCTGTATATGTAGCAGGAGTTGTTATTGACGGTTGCGGATTACCTACATGATATACAATACCGATTACATTGTCTGGTGCAGTTTCTACATCTTTGCTGACAATAGAACCATCTGCACAATAATAGTCTCCTACAGCCAAAAGATGTGAGCTCTTATTTGTGTCCTCGATCACATATTTTTTAGCAGTTCCACTTTCCAAAGTACCGTTAGCAGCATAATCCATTTCTTGTGCTCCAGTATAAGTCCCTTTGATAGAAAAAGCCGTATTGGGTTTCACCAAAAAGCGATAAGTATCTGTACTTGCCTGATAATAAGGAGATGCCTCCACATTATCTATAATAAAAGAACCTACAGTTACAGGCAATTTATAATCTTCCAGTGTTACATCCGTATTTGTAAAGGTATACACCTTTTCAGGCATTTGTATCACAGCCATCGCCATTCTATGCTGCATGGTAAAAGCAATTGACCCTTTCAAGCGGTCACCTTGTACAGTCCCTGTGCTTGTCATCAAATCATACTTGGTATAGTTATCACCACTTTGGTCTGCTCCAACTTTCCAATTGCTGACATATGTAGCGAAAGGATCATCATTCGCAGGTTCGAAAGTAACTTTAGAGTCATAGGGATAATAAGCATAAAAGCTCATTTTAGAGAACTCCGAACCTTTATATTCTATAGCATCTTCACCGTCGGTCAACACCCATTCCCCATCCTGATACGTAAATTGGCGGTTATTTATATCTTCAACAATATTTTCACCTTTGACTGCGAAAATACCAATCATATCGCCTTCGGAAAATTTAGTTGTATAATTATTCTCCGTAGCCCGCGTTCCAGGAGCATTTACAGCTTGAAAGCCATCTTCAGATACGCTGATTTGGAAGCCTTGTAAAGTTCCCATATTTTCACCTTCTATCCCGTCATCCTGCGAACAAGAAGCCAAGGACACTACTCCAAGAAGAAGCATTGATATATAGTTATATACTTTCATAAATCAGATTTTATTTAGTTATTAGTAATTCTTTCGTTTTATTCAAAATATCATTTTTTGGATGTAGGAGTAATAGTTTCTTCTGTGATATTCCAGCTTGGATTAGTGATGTTCGTACCTGTTCCTGCTACACTCGGATCTGACTCAACTGTTCCGCCATCTTCATTTTTCCATCCAATGATTTGTGTCTCTTCGGTAATAGTTAATACAAAAGGATTATCTTTATACTCATTAGCTTGAATAGTATAATTATAAGAAACCCCAGGCTCCAATTTTGTCAAATTCGGAAAGTGAACTTCGTAATAATATCCGTTCATTCCTGCTTGGATATAAACTTCTTTCTGTGGAGTTTGCGGTAATAAGATAGCCTGTATCGTATAATTATCAGCTGCACCTACTTTAGTCCATACAATATCATCATCCGACGTTACAGATTCTGTACTTACAGTTGTTTCTCCTGTATTCGGATTAAATGTCCCGTTCTTCTTCAAATTAATAAGGTAGCATGTGATATCCGACAATGTAACATTCGTACCAGCTGTAAAAGTCAGTTTGATACGACTCATTACATGATTAAATGCTAATTTTACATTGGGAGTTTCGGCAGTTGCCTTTCCTGATGCATAAAGAAAGTCAATCTGTTCACGTTTTTCTGCTGTAGCCTGATTTTCACTATCAGTAGACACTTCAATGGTTTCAGCTTCCGTACCTGATGTTCCAGTGAACGGATAATAAGCTGTCACATCATATTCTTGAGTACCTAATACCCAGATATCTTCAGCATATCCACTTTTTGCGGCGAACAAGCTATTTTCACCACCGGTATATTCATACTCAATATTCACCTGCCGGGATCCGCATGTAATTCCAACCAAGTCGCCCATTTCCCAACTTGTTTCCGTAGCCCTAGTCTTAAGTTCACTTGCCTCCTGATTATTAATCACTGCACTAAAAGAAACTTTTGCACCTGTTTCTCCTGCAAATTTGATATCAGATTCTTTCACGTCATTACTGCATCCCGCCAAAAGCAGCAGAGCAAAAGCAGCCGTTACATAGTTTATTTTCATACCATGTTTTTTAAAGTTAAACAAATATATTTTCATTTATAGATTCTCCATTAGTAATAAAGGCTAGTCCCCGGAATTCATCCTTTCCGATGACTACAGATGAGAGGTAGTGTTTTCCATAGTTTATCATACTTCAAAATATTAATTTAAACAAAAGTTAGATTTATATTTTCAAATGAAAACGCTGTGTATTAGATATTTGCTAAAGAATATTAGTAGACTTTAGGCAATAATAAGGTTACCATTGAGCACTGTCCAATGGCAAGAAAAACGATAAGTATCATTCAGAGAGAATCTAAAAGAATCGACGTTTTACAATAACTGATCTAATATTTCTCTAAATACTTTGTCAGCATGCTCTTGCATAATTTTGATATAATTGAATATAGGACGATTATTTTTCATACTATGCCCTATGCAATACTCTATTTTTTCAATTTGGATTCCTAAATTATATCCATGTTGTGCAAATGTCTTTCGAGCAGAATAGTAAGTAACCTTTTTGTTTATTCCAGAAAGTCGTGCCACCTTGTCTATATGTCGAAAAATCAAACTATATATCTGTCTATAAGATGAATATTTTCCAAATTTCAAATAACCTTCTCTAGTCAGATATTTATCTATGATAGTTTTTGCTTCAGGTTGTAGAGTAAATGCAATTTCATTCTCCCCTTTTTTGCTATTACGTGTTTTATGACGTACATATCGCATATACTTTTTATCCTTAAAATTATATGCCAATAAATCTCTCAAGTTGATGCCACCTAAATAATAAGTAAGCATAAAAATATCTCTTACTATGGATTGAGAAGGTTTAAAAATACGGGCATCTCGTATTCTCTTTAATTCATCTACTGACAAATCAAGTTCTCGTACATTACTTGCAGGCATTTTAAAGAGGATAAAAGGATGGATAGAGTAAGTTACATAGTTCATTTTACCTGCATAATTCAATACTACTTTTATCAAAGTCAGATATATCCTGATGGTGGTATCGGCCAAATTCTCTTCGCGAAGAACTTTTGCGAATTCTTGTATATGAAGAGGAGTCAACTGTATTATAGGAAAATCTCCTTTCATATACTTAATTAATCTCTCTGTAGCTATCTTGTAGAGTTTATAAGATTTCTCTCGCTCTTCTCCTTTCATAAAATCCATATATTCTTTTGCTACAGTTTGAAAAGTGATTCCTTTTTTCTTTTGTTCATAAGTAATAATACGTATAAGTTCGGTACATGAAATTGTGGATAAATAGCTGATTGATGTAACAATTTCCTCATACTCGTTTATTAACTTTCGAAGGCAGACGTTTATATTGGAAGCATTCTCATGTCTTACTACTCTACCATTTTTCAGTTGACTGGCAGAATCTAAAGTAAACTGGGTAGATATATATCTAGTTTGCGAATGATGTGCTACTGCTATCCTTATCCTATGTCTGCCATTTGATAATTTTTTGGTTGGAACAATTACAATTGAAAAACTCGCCATATCGTTTTTAGGTTTATAAATTACTATTTTCCATACAATAAAATAGAAACAAAAAGGTT
>OGPZ01000492.1_pt1 | contig 35362 bp, 20 predicted proteins | sample 1553111 | NCBI WGS metagenome assembly OGPZ01 (sample SAMEA2579968, study PRJEB22360) | human gut metagenome
AAGCCACTTTTCATTGGTTTGGTATTGTAGGTATAGTTTATTCAGTTATCCTTATTGCATTTTTGCATGAAAATCCTATTCATAATTTTTCCGTTAAAAATGTAAATGAAAGGTTGAAAGAAAAGAGGCCTTCGGTGATAAGCGGTCTCTCTCTCCTTCTTACCAATTGGGCATTTTGGATCATTCTTTTCTATTTTGCAGCTCCCAGTCTTCCGGGATGGGCTACTAAAAATTGGCTTCCTACTTTGTTTGCTAGTAGTCTGGATATACCAATGTCAGAAGCCGGTCCGATTTCTACGATTACAATAGCGGTTTCTTCCTTTATTGGTGTGATTGTAGGAGGGCTTCTTTCTGACCGTTGGGTGCAGAAAAATATTCGTGGACGTGTTTATACGGGAGCTATTGGTTTGGGGATGACTATACCAGCTTTACTATTATTAGGTTTTGGACATAGCTTCATAAGCGTTGTAGGAGCCGGATTGCTCTTTGGAATTGGATTTGGAATCTTTGATGCTAATAATATGCCTATTCTTTGTCAGTTTGTTTCGGCTAAACATCGGGCTACAGCCTATGGAATCATGAATATGACCGGTGTATTTGCAGGAGCGGCTGTAACCGAAGTATTAGGAAAATGGACTGATGGGGGAAGCTTGGGACAAGGCTTTGCCATGTTGAGCGTTGTTGTAGCCGTAGCATTGGCTCTTCAGATTTATTTCTTACGTCCGAAAACAGATAATATGATAGATTGAAATAGTAATATATGAACTTATTAAAAAATAAAATGATGGAACGAATTAAAGGACTTATCGATGCGCCATTTACTCCTTTTTATGAGAATGGTGAAGTGAATTTGGAACCTATTGAAGCATACGCAAAAATGTTAGTAAAAAATGGATTGCAAGGTGTATTCATTAACGGCTCTTCCGGCGAGGGCTATATGCTTACTGAAGAGGAACGCATGAAATTGGCTGAACGTTGGGTATCTGTTGCTCCGAAAGGTTTTAAAGTAATAGTACATGTTGGAAGCTGTTGCGTGAAAGCGAGCCGTATGTTGGCAGAACATGCGCAAAAAATAGGAGCATGGGGAATTGGTGCTATGGCTCCTCCGTTTCCGAAAATAGGCCGTGTGGAAGAGTTAGTGAAATATATCGAAGAGATAGCATGCGGAGCACCCGATCTTCCTTTTTATTATTATCATATTCCTGCGTTCAATGGTGCATTTTTGCCGATGGTGAAATTATTAGAGGCAGTAGATGGACGCATTCCTAATTTTGCAGGTATCAAATATACTTTTGAGAGTATGTACGAATATAACCAGTGTCGCTTGTATAAAGGTGGCAAGTATGACATGCTGCATGGACAGGATGAAACCATTCTTCCTTGCCTGGCTATGGGTGGTGCCCAAGGCGGCATTGGTGGAACAACTAATTATAATGGAAAAGAATTGGTAGGTATCATCGAAGCTTGGGAAGCTGGTGATATTGAAACAGCTCGTGAACGTCAGAACTTCTCACAAGAAGTAATCAATGTAATCTGCCACTTCCGTGGAAATATTGTAGGTGGAAAACGGATCATGAAACTGATTGGTCTTGATTTGGGTAAAAATCGTACTCCATTCCAAAATATGACGGATGCGGAAGAAGCACAAATGAAAGCAGAACTTGAGGCTATCAATTTCTTTGATCGTTGCAATAAATTCTAAAAAAACAGCATATATGAACGCTACAGAATATTTAAATCAATGGGCTACGTCCTATAAAAACGACATTTTGAATAATATTATGCCGTTTTGGATGGAGCATGGACTAGACCATAAGCATGGCGGTGTATATACGTGCGTCAATCGTGACGGTAGCTTGATGGACACAACGAAGTCTGTTTGGTTTCAGGGGCGTTTCGGTTTTATTGCTGCTTATGCGTATAATAATATAGAGAAAAATCCTCAGTGGCTGGCAGCTTCGAAAAGCTGTATTGACTTTATTGAATCCTATTGTTTTGATACGGATGGTCATATGTTTTTTGAGGTGACAGAAGACGGAAAACCCTTACGTAAACGTCGTTATGTGTTTTCTGAAGGATTTGCTGCCATTGCAATGGCAGAATATGCACTGGCAACCGGTGAAAAGAAGTATGCTGAAAAAGCGTTAGAGATATTCAGACGTGCTCAATATTTTCTTGAAACTCCGGGGCTGCTTGAACCGAAATATTTACCTACTATGCAGGCTAGAGGGCATTCTATTACAATGATTATGATAAATACAGCTTCGCGTATCCGTCAGGTTATTGACGATCCTGTGTTGACAGAGCAAATAGACTGCTCAATTGATGCATTACGGAAATATTTTATCCATCCTGAATTTAAGGCTTTGCTTGAGATGGTGGGACCTGATGGTGAATTTATTGATACTTGCAATGGGCGTACTATCAATCCGGGACATTGCATCGAAACAGCCTGGTTCATAATGGAAGAAGCCAAATTGCGTAATTGGGATAAAGGCCTCCTTCAATTGGCACTCCAGATTCTCGACTGGTCGTGGGAGTGGGGCTGGGATAGAGAATTTGGGGGGATTATAAACTTCCGTGATTGTCGTAATCTGCCAGTTCAGGATTATTCGCAGGATATGAAATTCTGGTGGCCGCAGACGGAAGCGATTATTGCTACTCTTTATGCATACCAAGCTACTAAAGATGAAAAATATCTTTTGATGCATAAACAAATCAGTGACTGGACGTATGCCCATTTCCCCGATAAAGAATATGGAGAATGGTATGGTTATCTTCATCGTGACGGAACGGTTGCCCAACCTGCCAAGGGAAATATATTCAAAGGTCCTTTTCACATTCCTCGCATGATGATTCGCAGTTATATGCTCTGTGAGGAACTTTTGGAGGATAGGTAATCTGTTTTTATCTAAACTTAAAATCTTAAACAAATACTTTTATGCACATTTTGAAACAAACTTTTTTAGTGAACTTTTTGTTCCTCCTCTCCTTTGCTAGGGGAGGAGCACAAACAGTCTCTCAAGAAAATATTTCTGGTTTAACTAAATATACTGTTTTTTCTGCTGGAGATAATGATGTTAATAGTTACCGGATTCCTTCTATTGCTACTGCCAAAGATGGCTCATTACTTGTTTTTTGCGAAGCTCGTAGAGAGAGCTGGCAAGATAAAAGTCGTACGGATGTGGTGGTGAAACGCAGTACTGATAATGGGCAGACCTGGTCTTCTATGCAAGATTTAACTAAAGGTAGTTCTGGTGCATACATGGATCCTACTCCAATAGTAGATGTTATTACAGGTCGTGTGTTTCTTTTTGCTACCTTTTGGCCGGCCGGCGATCATAGCGGAAAAACTAACCGGGCTATATTGATAACCTCTGATGATAACGGGAAAACGTGGGGTGATCCGCAGGATGTTACATCTACTCTACATCTTGAAAATAGAGTAATAGGTGGTTTTGGCCCAGGTTCAGGATTGCAAATGCAAGGAGGTTCCTATAAAGGACGTCTTATTCTTCCGACTCGTATTGGAGATCCTGAAGCCAAGCGCTCTTATGATGTAGCTATTTATTCTGATGATCATGGTAAGACATGGACTGTTGGTGGAAATGGTAGTAATGGAGGAGAATTTCAGATAGCAGAGTCTCCATTGGGTACGCTGATTTATAATACTAGAATACCTAATGGTCGTATGATCTCCCGTAGCCTTGATGGTGGGGTAAGTTGGGATAAAGCTCAAAAAGATCCTTTTCTGCCTGGTGTTTCCAAAGGTTGTCAAGCCAGTGTTTTAGGGAAAGATAGTAGTTTGTACTTCTCTGGAGTGCGAGGAATAGCTGAAACCCCAGAATGGGATGAACGCGCGGGCTTAACTTTCTATAAAAGTATAGATGGAGGGCAAACATGGGATAATGGAAAGCTCCTATATGAAAAAGCAGCCGGCTATACTTGTATGACTTTTCTTCCCGATGGCAGAGTGGCTATAATTTTTGAGACAGCCGATACAGATGGATTTACCCGAACATCTATTCCAGATACAAAACCATTGAAACGTCCTGCCGGATGGATGCGTTTAGACTTAATTCTTTTGAATCCGTAAATATAGTTTACGTCTATTTGGTAGACTGAATAGGCGTAAACATCTTTAATATTTGCTCTCTGTAATGTCTATCCCCCAGTTTTCGATAGTCATACTCTAAGTACTATTATTTTACTTCTTTTGTTAGGTTGATATATAGTAGGCAAAAAACTCTTTCTGCACCAGTATATCTACAATAGTTTTAGGATATATATATTTTCTCGAATCTCCCCAATATTGATATTGCCCTGTTATCCCAAGTTTGCCTACCTTTATAAATAAGTTTATATTATTATTACATGATATATTCTGCAAACACAATAGGACTAAGTTCCAATAGAACTTAGTCCTATTGTGTTTTTGTTTTTAGCTTTTCATCTATGTGCATATTCTATCTTAGTTTATATTTTATAATAACACATTGCAAATATATGTATTATTTTAATAATAACCAACTATATAATAAAATAAATTATTTATTTAAGCCTGTTTTTGCATACTTAATAGGAATGGTGCTTTGTTTGGATAAATAAATAGATGATTGCTTAACTTGAATTTATTTAAAAGTATGATACACAAACAGTATGTCATAGAAGTAAAATGAATAAAAACTCAAATTCAACCTACTACTTATTATATTATAATCTACTAAATGAAAAGAACAGCAGAGAAATAGTGTTACCCCATTTCTCTCAAAATCAAGATTGCTTATCCTAGAATTGCTGAACCATGAAAACTAAGTTCTATTGGAACTTAATTATATAACTTAAATATATACATATGATACAAAACACTATTTTTAAGTTAACCCTCTTCTTTTTTATTACCGATTTTGTCACCCTCATTTTTGAGTGTGAATGCCATTCAGATATTCTTAAGGTTGTTCCATATCCTGTTGAGTATCCTGTTCCAGAACCTGTTTCCTCTTAACATCCTGATAGATAATAGACTAAATTTAATAAATAATGAATATTCCAACTTTGTTTGAACTTTAAATGGAAAAAATATGAAAACAAAATTCTTTTTAATAGCAAGTTTTTTGATTGCTTTGTCATCATGCTCTGATGGGAAAGGAGTGTTAGATACCACTCCCATTCCCATTCCAACTCCAAGCCCAGAACCGGGAGGAGATGATGATGGTAAGACTGATGGTATTTATGATCCTACAACAGTAACAACGGAACGTGTTACTGTATTTAATTCGGGTAATGGTACTGATATAGCTAATGCTTATCGTATTCCCTCCTTGGTAACAGCTCCTGATGGTCAACTCTTAGCATTTGGTGAAGCTCGTTGGGATGGCTGGGCAGATAAGAGTCGCACTGATGTTGTTATGAAAGTTGGTAGTGCAGATGGTAAAGTCTGGTCTGAAGCGGAAGTTTTAACACCGGGTGGTGCTACTAATGCCTATATGGATCCTTGTGCTGTTGCAGATGCAACGGCTAATAAAGTATTCTTATTCGCAGTGCAGTGGCCGGATAAAACAGGTGCAAACAATAAGGCGTATTGTGTAACTATTGAGAAAGTTGGTCAGACATGGAAAAAAACAGAAATAAAGGATGTCAGTGATCTTTTCAATACTGCAGATAAAAGTCGGTTAATTGGTGGATTTGGACCGGGTTCCGGATTACAGATGAATGGTGATAAATATGCCGGACGTTTGATCGTTCCAGTACGTTTATCCAAATGGGATGCTGCTAACGCAAAATGTGTAAGTGCAGGTTCTACGGCTTTGTATTCTACAGATCATGGTGCAACATGGAAATTGGGAGATCCAACTAATATAACTGGTGAATTCCAAATAGCAGAGTCTCCCAAAGATAATTTAATCTATAATATGCGTAATTCAACGCAACGTCTTTATGGGAGTAGTAGCAATGGTGGGCAAACCTGGTCTAATTATATGAAATATCAAGCCACCGATCTTCCTGTTCCTGATAAAGGATGTCAGGGAAGTGTACTTGGTAAGGGAGATATTCTTTATTACACAGGTCCGGAAGGGATAACAGCAGGGAATAACCATGATTCCAGAGGACGTTTGGTATTATGCCAAAGTAAAAATGGCGGAGTTAGCTGGGATAATGCTTCACGTGTTCTACTTTATGAAAAAGCAGCTGGATATAGTTGTATGACTTTTACAAAAGATGGGCGTTTAGCCGTGCTGGCTGAAGTAGGAGATGAGCCTGGATTTATAAATACGGCAGGAGATCAAGGAAAACGTCCTGCAGGTTGGATGAGATTAGATATTATTTTACTTAACCAAAACTAATACATTTTCAAATTTATGAGAAGAACATTTTTCTTGTGTTACAAGGAGTGCAGCTTTGTAGTGCTGATGCTCTTATGCGCTACATTTGCGTATGCACAGAAAGGTAATTCAGTAAGTGGTATTGTAAAAGATACCTCTGGCGAACCTTTAATTGGTGTTTCCGTTTTGGAAACAGGGACAACAAATGGTATAATTACGGATATTAATGGTAAGTATACCTTAATTTTAACGAAAGATAAATCGTCTTTGCAATTTTCTTATATAGGTTATGGGTCTCAGACCGTACCTGTAAATAGCCGCAGAGATATTTCGGTTGTTTTAAAAGATGATGCCATTGGCTTGAATGAGGTGGTTGTTACCGGTTATGGTAAGACGGTAACGAAGGATAAATTGACAGCTGCCATTTCTAAGGTTTCATCTGAAGTTCTGGAAAGAGGTGTGCGTTCGAATCCACTGACAGCTCTGGCTGGTACAGTGACTGGTGTGCGTGTCACTCAGACTTCCGGTCAGCCGGGTGCCGGACCTTCTATTCAGGTTCGTGCCGGTGCAGCTTTAGATGGAACTGGTAGTCCGCTTTACATCATTGATGGCGTTCAGAAGGGCAATCTGAATGATATTAACAGTAATGACATTGAGTCAATTGAAGTATTGAAAGATGCTGCTGCCACTGCGTTGTATGGAGCTCGTGCCAATAATGGTGTAGTTCTGGTAACTACTAAGACAGGACGTGTAGGGAAAACTTCTATAACGTTAAATGTGAATGTCGGCAAGAACTTTGCACGTGATAATTATCATTTCATGAATGCCACAGATTATTTGTACTGGGAACGTATGGCTGCCAATCGTAGTGGCGATAATATGAACTCATCATTAGGATGGGGTACAGGGCATGACGTAACCCATGATGGAAACAAAGTGGAAACAGGTGTTTATAGTACGACATTCCTGACTGACGATAACAGATTCCTACTTGATTATGGATGGATGACAATGGTCGATCCTGTGACAGGTAAAGATCTGTTGTACAAAGAAACAAGTTTGAGAGATATCAATATGCAGGAAGCATGGACACAGGATTATAACCTTTCTTTCTCCGGTGGAAATGAAAAAGGTAAGTTCTATTCCAGTATTGGCTATTATGATGAAGCTGGTTTTCCGAAAGAATCAGGCTACAAGCGTCTGTCTTTTAATCTCAATGGTGAATATAAAATAAAGAATTGGTTGACAGCCTCCGGATTTTTGAATTTTTCTCGTGCAGAAACAAATCCTAACTATATGGCAGATGGTAACTTTTGGAGTGTGGTAGCTGCTGCTCCTCCTACTTTTAAAGGAACCAATTTGGATGGCACAATTATTGAAGTCGTGAATAATAATCAGAATGCGAACTGGAATGTAATGAAAGACTATTATTATCGCAGAAATACAACTTATAAGACAACTATCGGAACTTCTTTTAAAGTAGATCTGATGAAAGGATTGAGCTTGAAGTTGAATGGTATGTGGTATTTGTATATGACAGAGAAAGAGTCTTTCAATAAAGTGTTTCCTAATGGAACAGGAAAGTTTGACACCAAACGTGCTGCTTCTGCCAGTTACGCACGTGGATTAGATCAGACTTACAATGCCATACTTAATTATAATGCATCATTTGGTGATCACAACGTTAGTGCTGTAGGTGGTTTTGAAATGATTGATAAGTATAACTTCGGATTGGCAGCTTCGGGTCAGGGAGCTACTTCTGATGATTTTATCGGCTTACAGTATTCTACAATAAACCCTGCTACTACCAGTATGTCTACAACTCATACTCAAGAGCGTATCATGTCGGGCTTCATTAATGCCTCTTATGACTATAAAGGAAAGTATCTGTTGTCATTCTCTGGTCGTTATGACGGATATTCCAGACTTGTTGATAACAGATGGGGATTTTTCCCAGGTATTAGTGCTGCATGGAATGTGTTCCGTGAAGATTTTATGGAAAAACAACTGGATACATTCTCAAACTTGAAAATCCGTATGGGATATGGTCAGAATGGTAATGTGAATGGCATCGGATTGTACGATTTACAGGGAAATTATGGCAATACAGCCGATTTCAATACTAACTATGGTATTTTGATTAACAAGCTGCCTTATCCGGGACTGCGTTGGGAAAAGACAACTTCTTTTGATGCTGCCGTAGAATTGGGCTTATTTAATAAAGTGGATTTGAGTCTTGGCTATTTTAACAAGAAAACATCGGACTTGATTGCAAGCGTTCCGCTGCCTACATCCTCCGGAGTTGGTAATATGCTGACAAATAATGGTAGCTTGCGTAGTCAGGGTATGGAGTTTGAAGTAAATTACCGCATTATCGATAACAAGGATCTAAAATGGAGTGTTGGAGCCAATGTGACCTATGTGAAATCTAAAATTTTGAAATTGCCCAATAATGGTAATGAGAATAATCGCCAAGGTGGTCAGCAGATTTATAAAGGACAAGGAAGTAACGAAAAAATATGGGTAGGCGGTATACAAGAAGGACAGTCCTATGGTGATATTTATGGCTTCCAGATCATGCACATTATTCGTGATGAAGCTGATTTGCAGAACTATGCTTACTATACGGATGTAACAACAAAGAAACCGGTATATGGTCCGGAGGCTTATGCTCAATTGACAGTAGCACAGCAACAAAGTGCGCAGAAGCTAGCTCCTGGTGACGCAGTATGGTATGATGTGAATGGTGACGGTACTATTGATTCTTATGACCAAGTGAAACTGGGTAACTCTGTTCCTAAATGGATGGGTGGTTTCAATACTTCTGTTACTTGGAAAGGGCTTACACTTTTTGCGCGTTTCGACTATGCACTGGGATATAAAAAATGGAATGGAGGTCTGCAATACTTTATGGCCATTAACTCCGGTCACTTTAACGTTCCTGAATTAGCAAAAGAAACATGGACGGAGGATAATCGTGATGCCAAGCTTCCTGTATTGATGACCAATGACGCTAACTTCAAGCAGAACTTCAGTCATTCAAATTCCTCATTATTCTGGGAGAATGCATCATATATGTGTGCCAGAGAGATATCTTTGAGTTATGATTTGCCTACAATGTGGGTGAAACAGGCACTGATGGAAAAGGTTACTGTTACGCTTACCGGACAGAATTTATTCTATGTGACAGGTAGTCGTCTTTATTCTCCGGAGTATGGCACTACTGCTAGTGACAAGGGTGGATATGCTTTGCCAAAATCTCTCTTGATGGGTTTAAAAGTGGTTTTCTAACCTTATGTAGTACACACTAAAAGAAATAGATTATGAAAAAGATAAAATACATATACTTAATTTTGTTGATGAGTCTCGTTCAGTCTTGCGACTGGTTAGATCTGGCTCCGACAGATATCTATAGTATCAATAATTATTGGGATACAAAGGATCAGGTAGACCGCTATATTCGTGGTTTGCATGTACGCGTTCGTAGTCGTCAGGAAATATTCTTGAAAATGGGAGAATTAAGAGGCGGAACGATGTTGGGTACAGGAACTTCGTTGTTCAATCAGAGTATGAGTGATATACAAGCTATAAATAATAACTTGTCAGAAGCGAATTGCGTAATTTCGGGCTGGGGAAATCTATACATGGATATTTTGCAGATTAATCATGCCATAGAATCGATTCCAGGAACCACTTTCTTGACTGAAGCAGAAAAGAACTATGACATGGGAATGTTGCATGGACTTAGAGCTTTCTATTATTTTCATCTATTCCGTACCTATGGTGGTATTCCGATTGTGAAAAGAGCAGAAGTCATGGATGGTTCATTCACGCCGGCTGAATTGAATTTGGCTCGTTCTTCAGAAGAGGAAACCTACGCTTTTATTCTGGAAGACGTGAAAGCTTCAGATAGTTATTTTGCAGGTGACAATTATACGATTAATGCTTCCGATAAAAGTTCCTATTGGGGAAAAGCGGCTACTAAAATGCTGAAAGCAGAAGTACTGCTGTGGGGATGTAAAGTGAAACCGATAGGTGGCACAAGAGTATATTCGCAGAATGTAACAGGAGATCTGGAGACTGCAAAGACAGATTTGCAGGGCGTGATAAATTCAGGTAAGTATGATTTTGCCACAATGAAGTTTGGTGAATTATTCGATGAATCCAAGACCAAGAAAGATAATAAAGAAATGATTTTTGTTATCCGTTTTCTGTTGAACGAACAAGAAAATCCATTTGGATCTTTTGTTTATCCGACAAATGTCAATCTGACAGGATTTGAAGATCCCAATGGAGTAAGTTATGATTCCAATCCTAATCCCAAAAAGTTGGGTGGCACCTCTTCCGCTTACCAATATTCTCCTGATTTCTTTAAAACATTCAGAGATGAAGACACCCGCCGGGCAGCTACATTCTTCGATGTATATAGAACTAAGGATAAAGCGCCTGCCATTATGCTTTTCAAATTTCCGGGAGAACTCGAAGGCACTACTCGTCGGTTCACTAATGACTGGCCAGTTTATCGTTATGCAGATTTGCAGTTGATGATGGCGGAAATTCTAGCTATGCAAGGCGGTGATCCTGCTACTTACATCAATAATATTCGGAAGCGTGCCTATGATACTGCCTATGAAACTTATAAATATCCGCATGGTAATGAAACAGCCGAAGATGCTATATTGGAGGAACGTACCAGGGAATTTGTTGCTGAAGGTAAAGTTTGGTATGATCTTCGTCGTATGAAAAATGGAGAACTGGCTAAGCAACTTCAAGCAGTGACGGGTAATTTGGTTGAGCAGCATTTGTTGTGGCCTGTAGATGCCGGCACTCTTTCTAAAGATCCATTAGTAACACAGACTCCTGGATATTAATAAGATAGCTATTACTTTTAATTTTGAATAATAACTAAATTCAAGAAGAATATGAAAAGACAATATATAGTACCGGTTTTGGGTCTTTGCGCTATGGCGTTGTCTACTGCATGCAGTGATGATGATCTTCGCGATAATGATTTTACTCATCCGGGCAAAAACACAATTGTATTTAATTGCCAGTCTCAACTGGACGAGAACAATCCCGTGGTGTGGGATAAAGATTCCCAGTTGGGTTTCTTCTGTTCGCAGATTGGGAATGTTAATACGACGATTGGGGTAGCGGCAGTGAGTGTGGGACATCAGGACGGGTTGTTCTATACACAACAAGAGTGGGGTGAAGGCGAACACACATTCTATTTGTATAGTCCTCATAATTCCGCAAATACATTAGTGACGTCAATAAGCGGAACTGTGAGTGATGCGCAAAACCAAACCGGAGATACTAAAGGACATCTGATGGGATCGGCTTTGGTGTATGCAAAGGCAAAATCATCGAAAGTGGATACTCCTATTGAGATGAATCTGAAACATGCTTTGGCTTATCTGGATTTTAATTGTAAAACCAGTGCAACTTATGTAGGATGGAGCGTAAAATCTATTCAGCTTTCCAACGAAAGCGATAAGAAAATAACAGGAACTTATTCTTTGAATATGGATACCGAAGCTCTTACCTTGTCGGCGGGAGAGCCTAAATTGCAGTTGAAAGTGAGTGAGGCGTCTGCTTTCGTAGCCAATGAAAGTTTTCATGGATATGCGGCTGTGGCTCCTGTCAATTTGTCGTCTACAGATTGTGAAGTGGTTGTCATGCTACAGAAAGACGGGCTTGATTATGAATACAAATTGACTTCTACTTTGAAGCCGGGTGATATTAAAGCTGGAGCTTTCCAGGTATTAAATTTAGCTCTGGATAATATGTCTGTTGAGAAGATAGGTGACACATCTGTAAATTTGAGTGAAACTGAAACTGCTAACTGTTATATTGCAGGCATAGCAGGACAAGAGTATCGATTTAAAGCTACCGTAATGGGAAATGGTAAGGAAACACCGGCTGCAGAAAAATCGGCTGCTATAATACCGTCTGAACTTAATCCTCAATCAGCCCAGTTGTTATGGCAGACTTCACCAGGGCTAATTTCGGGTGTTAATATGAAGAATGGTTTCATTTACTTCACTTTGAATGGATCTGAAACTACTCCGTTGATACAGGGGAATGCTGTGATTGCAGCATATAGCGGAGCTGGTGGCACAGGTGATATCCTTTGGAGTTGGCATATTTGGGTAACCAATGAAGATTTAGATGCTAAAGTACAGACTTATAAAATACAAGCTCAATATGAACAATTTGAGGCATTCCGCGCACCCGTAATGATGGATCGCAACTTGGGTGCTACTTCTGCAGAATTATGGTCATCGGCAACTGCTGAAAAGGAAGCACATGGATTGTTCTATCAATGGGGGCGTAAAGATCCGTTTATTGGTCCGAGCAGCACAAACTCTTTTGCTACGGTATATGATAAAGATGGCAAATCAATTGCTGCCGCTGAATGTCCGAAGATTGTTAAGACAGCCGTGGCCAGAGCAGATATGCATAAGCATCCGATGGAATTCTATGCAACAGGGGTTAGTTGGCTTAATGAAACGGACGATAATCTGAACTTATGGGGTAATACAACCTTGTGGACTTCAGTTGCACCGATTGGTGATTCCGGAACGAAATCTATTTATGACCCATGTCCTCCGGGATATAGAGTTCCTCATCCTGCTGTTTGGACTAACTTTAATAATGCGGCAAATGGAAATCAGGCGAAAGTAGCTGACTTCCCATTGAATCTGATTCAGGGTACTTCTGCAAATTTAGGTGCTACAGGAACGGCTGGACTTAAATTTGACTGTGATGGTAATGGTACAGCGGCTATTTATCCGGGCATTGGATTTATCGATTTTAAAACTGGTGCACTTCAACGGGTAGCTCCTGGTGCAAATGGACGATGCGATTATTGGGCCAATGCTGGCATGAGTGCAACTAACGGAACTCGCTTCTTTACAGATGGATTAAACAATTGTGGTACTTCCATGACCGGAGGCCGTGCATATGGTTTTGGTGTCCGTTGTATGAGAGATGAGATTAAATAAAAGCAATAGGTACCGTTTAGGTAAAGATTGAGTTCAAGCTAATTGAATTAGGTGTGGAGCCACAGGAATTTTCCTGTGGCTCTTTTTATTTTGCTCTTATTGGGTAGATTGAATAGGTTGGAAATGCCTTTGATGGCTGTTTATTGTCATGTTTGTCCCATTTTTTAATAGTTATACAACAGGCGTTATTATTTTTACTGATTTTATCAGGTTGCATGAAGTAAGCAAAAATACTTTCTGAATCGATGAATTAGAATTGAATATTGAATGTGATTCAGAGCTAATTTGCCAAGGTTAATACCTATACTATTACCATCACTTGTGAGAGGCTTAAGGAGTGTCGAACTATTTTCATTCAAACGAAGGTTGCTATAAACATCACTCCTATCATAGAAATAAATGTTTTTTTATAAATAGGCTTATAATATTGTTACATGACATACCTGTAAGCGCGATAATACTAAGTCCGAATGGAACTTAGTATTATCGCGCTTACAGGTATTAGTTTTTATTTGTATTACATATTTTATTTAATCCTATGTTTTAGGATATCATGCGGCAAATATATGTATTATTTTAATAATAGACAAGTATATAATAAAAATAATTATTTAATATAATCGATATTTGAATTTTTAATAAGAAAATTACTTGCTTAGAATGTAGAAATAGACAATTACTAATCTTGAGTTTATTAAAAAGTATGATGCACAAACAGCATGTCATAGGAGTATAACGAATAAAAATGCAATTTCAGCCTTGTACTTATTATATTATAATCAGCTTAATGGAAAAACATTAGGAAAATAGTATTACTCAATTTCTCTCCTAATCAAGATTGACTGCTTTCTACATTGTTGAATCACGAAAACTAAGTTCCATTCGAACTTAATTATATAACTTATAAATACATACATATGAAACAAAACACAATTTTGAAGTCAGTCTTCTTTTTTTTTATTACCGATTTTGTTGCACTCACTTTTGAGATTGAATACCATATTCAAGTATTCTATTCTAACGGCATTGCCTGTATATCGCATGAAGTGTCAGTCTGCCATATCTGGATTTAATTGTTACATCAAATATTAATCTTTAATTTTTTTATTATGAAAGTAAAAGGCTTAATGTGCGTTTGTCTGTTGTCGCTGTTGGCAGCATGTTCAGATGATGGGAATAACTTCCCGAAAGTGGTACCATATCCCATAGAGACTCCTATGCCCGAACCCGAGCCTACTCCTGGTGGTATAGAGCAATACACTGTATTTAATTCGGGAGATGATAATGTGAATACTTATCGTGTTCCTGCTGTTTGTACTACAAAGAATGGAACTCTATTGGCTTTTGGCGAGGCTCGTCGTGATGATTGGGTGGACCGAACCTACACCAATATTGTTGTGAAACGTAGCACTGATAATGGTAAAACATGGTCGCGGATGCAGTATTTAACTGATGCTTCCAGTATACCAGGTGGAAATCCTGGATGTTTTATTAATCCGTGCCCAGTGGTTGATATGGAAACAGGAGAGATATTTCTTTTCACAATTTATTGGAAAACAGTGTCTGATGCTTTGGGATATGATACAAAAGCTTTTTTGACAACTTCTACAGATGATGGTCAGAGCTGGTCTACACTTAAAGATGTTTCGGCAGATATATTAACTACCAGCAGACACAAAAAAACTCCATATTCAAATTATGCATATGATCAGGTTTGTGGATTCGGTCCGGGATCCGGTTGCCAAATGAAAGGTGATACTTATAAAGGACGTTTGATTATTCCAACTTTACAGTCATTTATCACAGATTTTGGAGGTACAATAGTTACAAATGCCAAGAAATCATATTGCACTGCTTACTCGGATGACCATGGTAAAACATGGCACGCTGGCAACGTTTCACAATATGGAGGCGAGTTTCAGATAGCTGAATGCCCTCTTAATACATTAATTTATAATTTGCGAAGTGGTAAGGGACGTGCTTATGCTACAAGTTCTAACGGTGGTATTGATTGGTCGGATTGGACTGCTCTGCCTTATTATACAGACCTTCCAACTATTAGTTGTCAAGGTAGTATTCTTGGCATAGGAGATAAACTATATTATTCTGGTCCAAAAGGAGGTACAGCTACATCAGAGTATGATGACCGTTGCGGATTATCATTGTATAAGAGCGTGGACTCTGGAAAGTCATGGGATGGTGGACAGATGCTTTATGAAAAGGCATCAGGCTATAGCTGTTTGACTCAATTAAAAGATGGGCGTCTTGCTATACTTTTTGAAGCCGGTCCTAAACAAGGATTTGAGAAATTACGCAATCGGCCTGCGGGCTGGTGTCGTTTAGATTTAATTGTTTTACCTTAAATTTGTAGAAACTTATGAAAGAAGAAAAAAGGATCCATTGCAAGAGGTTCGCTCTTGTAATGACGATGATGCTGTGCTTTATTGCGGGCATGTATGCACAAAATGGCCGTTCAGTTAGCGGTATTGTAAAGGATGCTAACGGAGAAACTTTGGTTGGAGTTACTGTATTAGAATTGGGTACCACTAATGGTATTATAACTGGTATAGACGGTAGATATAAACTAAATTTAGTCAGTTCTAAACCGGTATTGGTAGTATCATATGTAGGTTATGCCAAACAGGAAATACCTGTGGGCAATAGAAGAGATATTAATGTAACCTTGAAAGAAGATGCCGTAGGGTTGGACGAAGTGATTGTGACAGGTTATGGAAGAACTGTAACGAAGGATAAACTGACTGCGGCAATTTCTAAAGTTTCATCGGATGTTTTGGAAAAAGGTGTCCGTGCCAATCCATTAACAGCTTTGGCGGGAACTGTAACAGGTGTTCGTGTAACACAGGCTTCTGGCTCACCGGGTTCAGCTCCTTCTATTCAAGTGCGTGCCGGTGCTTCTTTGAACGGTAATGGGTCTCCTTTATATATTATAGATGGTGTTCAGAAAGATAACCTGAATGATATAAATAGTAATGATATCGAATCTATTGAAATATTGAAAGATGCTGCAGCTACTGCATTGTATGGTGCACGTGCTAATAATGGTGTAGTTTTGCTGACATCAAAAACCGGTCGTGTGGGAAAGACTTCTATCACATTGAATGTAAATGTGGGAAAGAACTTTAGACGTGATCCTTATGAAGTTATGAATGCTTCCGATTACTTGTATTGGGCACGTATAGCCGCTAATCGCGCAGGGTTAGATTTGCATGGTGCCGCTGCTTGGGCTACCAATCATGATGTAGCAGCAGATGGTAATGCGAAATCCGAAGGATTATATTCGACAACCCTATTGACAGATAAGAATCGTTATTTGTTGGGTTATGGTTGGGAAACAATGAAGTGCCCGGTAACAGGAGAAGATTTATTATTTCGTGAGTTTGATTGGGATGATGTAAGTTTTCAAGATGCGTGGACTCAAGATTATAACTTGTCTTTTACAGGCGGTAATGAAAAAGGAAAGTATTATTCAAGTATAGGATATTATGATGAAACAGGATTTCCTGTAAATTCTTACTATAACCGTTTATCATTCAACTTGAATGGAGAATATAAAATAAAATCTTGGTTGACTGCTTCGGGTTTTGTGAATTTCTCCAGAGCTAATAATCATCCTAATGCATTGAATAATGATGGAAACTTCTTTAGTGTAGTAAGATCAGGCTCTCCTACTTTTAAAGGGTATAACCTTGATGGTACTCCGATTTATGCGATAACTAATAACCAGATGGCTAACATGAGTGAGACAATGGATAAATATTATCGTCGTGATACTCAGTTTAAAACAACAGTGGGTACTTCATTGAAGATAGACTTAATGAAAGGATTGTATTTGAAAATGAATGCTTTATGGTATTTGTGGCAGAAAGAAACAGAAAATTTTGATAAGGCCAACTATACTTCACCGGGTAAAATGAACACTAATAGAGCGGCAGGTGCTACTTATGCTCGTAAGTTAGACCAGACGTACAATGCGATGTTGAACTACACTGCGTCTTTTAATGGAGTGCATAATGTAAGTGCCGTGGTTGGCTTTGAAATGATCGATAAGTATTCTTATGGTTTTAGTGCTTCTGGTAAGGGGGCTACTTCTGATGACTTTATCAATTTGCAATACACAGAATTGCTCGATGCTAATGGAAATAGTACCAGAGTGATGGCTACTACTCATACTGAAGAACGTATCATGTCCAGTTTTGTTAATGCGACTTATGATTATAAAAGTAAATATCTGGTTTCATTCTCCGGACGTTATGATGGTTATTCAAAACTGGTAAATAATCGTTGGGGATTCTTCCCGGGTGTAAGTGCCGCATGGAATGTGTATCGTGAAGATTTTATGGCAGACAAATTGAATTTGATATCTAACTTAAAAGTAAGAATGGGTTACGGTCAAAATGGTAATGTGGCTGGAATTTCTAGTCCATATGTGCTGCAGGGTTCTTATACCAACTCCGCTAATTTTAATGGAATTTATGGTATCAAACTAACGAGTATGCCGGCTTTGTCTCTTCGTTGGGAAAAAACGACTTCTTTTGATGCTGCTGTTGAAGTGGGATTGTGGAATCGCCTAAATGTGTCACTTGGTTACTTTAATAAGAAAACAACCGATTTGATTACCAACGTCAATCTGCCTACCTCTTCAGGAGTAGGAGCAATGAGTACCAATAACGGCTCCGTGGGTAGTCAAGGTTTGGAGTTTGAAGCTAATTATTCTATACTTAATCAGAAAGATTGGAAGTGGAATATAGGGGCTAATCTGACATTTGTTAAATCTAAAATTTTGAGATTGCCCGAAAACGGACAAGAGCAAAATCGTCAGGGGGGAACGCAGGTTTATTCCGGCTATGGTAGTAAGGACTTGAAAATGGTAGGAGGATATGCCGAAGGTGAACGATTTGGTGATATTTATGGATACCAGATGGTGCATATCGTTCGTGATGAAGCCGATTTGCAGAATTATGCTAATTATATAGACCGTGTACCGGGTAAAGCTGTTTATGGTCCTGAAGCTTATGCCAAACTAACTGATGCACAGAAGAAGAATGCGCAACAATTGGCTCCTGGTGATGCTATCTGGCAGGATGTAGATGGCGATGGTGAAATTGATACATATGACCAGATAAGACTGGGGAATCAGATTCCGAGCGTAATGGGTGGTTTCAATACTTCAATTTCTTGGAAAGGCTTATCTTTCTCTGCACGTTTTGATTATGCATTGGGTTATAAGAAATACAATCAAGGGTTATCTTATTTCATGTCTTTCTCATCTGCTGACTTAAATTTCCCAGAATTAGTAAAAGATACTTGGACTGAAGAAAATCCGGATGCAAAATACCCGGCATTTATAGTAGGTGATATAACTTACAAAAGAAATATTGGTCGTGTTAACAATGCCATGTTCTGGGAGAATGCATCTTATTTGTGTGCCCGTGAAATGTCTTTGACTTACGAACTTCCTACTGCCTGGGCAAGAAAAGCGTGTATGGAGAAAGTGAGTATAAATGTTACTGGACAGAATTTATTCTATATCACAAAAGCCAAGACCTATACTCCTGAATATGATTCGGCTGACTTAAGCTCTGTACCTAGAGGGGGATATTCTTTACCTGTTTCTGTATTGATGGGATTAAAAGTGGTTTTCTAAATAGTAAGGTTAGATCAAAATATAAAAAACGATTATATGAAAAGAGTAAATTATATATTCCTCATTCTATTAATGGGAATCATCCAATCCTGTGATTGGCTGGATTTGAAGCCGGTAGATAATTACAGTATTGATAATTATTGGGATACAAAAGATCAGGTAGACCGTTACATCCGTGCGGTTTATAATCAATTTCGTGCTAATCAGATATCATTTCTGAAGATGGGTGAGTTTAGAGGCGGATCTTTTGAAACGGGACAGAATACTCCTTTTGGGCAAAGTAAGTCAGATTTGAATATTCTTTCCAATGATTTGTCTTTAGAGCATCCCGGAATAACTGCTTTTGGTGCGCTTTATCCCACTATCATGCAAATAAACCATGGTATTGACCGGATATCTAAAGTCACATTTTTATCGGAGATGGAGAAGAACTATGATTTGGGTATGCTTTATGGATTAAGAGCTTATTGCTATTTCCATCTGTTCCGTACATATGGGGGCGTTCCTAAAGTAGATTATCCTAAAGTTCTGGATGGAGTAGACTCTGCTGGTGAATTGAACCTTGCCAGATCTTCTGAAACTGAAATTTATAATTTTGTAAGAGAAGATGTCGCTAAATCTGTGGAGTTCTTTAAAGATGATAATTATACCTTGACAAGTGATAAGTCTGCTTATTGGAGCAAAGCAGCTACTCAAATGTTGAGAGCCGAAGTGTTGCTATGGGGATGTCAGGTGAAACCTATTGGTGGCAATAAAGTTTATTCCGACAATGTGACAGCTGATTTGAAAACTGTAAAAGAAATCTTATTAGAGGTGAAAAGTAAATATAATTATCTGAATAGTTTTACAGATGTATTTGCTACAACAAAGAAAGATAATGAGGAAATGATTTTCTGCATTCGTTATAAACTGGGTGAGGCTACTAATACATTCAATGCATACTTGTATCCACAAGCCAATGGTAATGCAAGCGGCTATGTGTATAAGAACGGGACTGCTGTAGCAAGTGCGGATTTTTTGAACTTGGCTGGTTCCGGTTCAGTTTACTCTTATCAATATGCGGGTGATTTTTACGATAGTTTTAGTGAAGATGATACTCGTAGAGATGCGACATTTATCGATCTGTATAAAAAGACGGTTGCTGCAGCGAATCGTGCGGTTTTGATGACTAAGTTCATGGGTGAATTAGATAATAATGTCCGTAAGTTTACGAATGACTGGCCTGTTTATCGCTATATGGATGTAGCTTTATTATTGGCAGAAGTTGAAAGTCTGCAAGGTGGTGATCCAGCTTCTTATATCAATGAGGTACGCCAGCGTGCCTATGGATCTAAATATACATCACATAAATATCCGCGGAACGGAGAGTCTGCAGAAGATGCCATTTTAGAAGAACGTGCCAAAGAGTTTGTAGCAGAAGGAAAACGCTGGTATGATATTCGCCGTATGAAAGGAGCTGAATTGGCTCTTAAACTCCAAACAGGCGTTTCGGATGCAGCATTGAAGGTAAAACATCTTCTTTGGCCAATTGATAATGCTACTTTGAATAATGATCCATTATTGGAACAAACGGATGGGTATTAGTCTTTATAGGTAGTTGAGGACAAGATTGTTTTTCAAGTTAATAAAATTAGGTGTGGAGCCACAGGAATTTTCCTGTGGCTCTTTTTATAAATGTGCTGTTTTTAAGATTTCTATAGAGATTCCTTTTGGGGATAATCATCACTCTGGAAGAAAAACTGTATATTATTAGGTAATAATATGCATAAATAGAATGAAAACTGCATATTTTATACCGTTATATGTTATTTTTCAAGTAATGAAAGTCTTCGTTGGTTTTAAAGGAGCGATACTTTCCTTTAAAACCAACGAAGACTCCCTTTAAAAGAAGTTTCCTTATCGGCCTATTGATGGCTGCAAATGGCAACAAAATGAGTGTTTGATTTCTATTAGTATTGAGTTATTGTCATTTATAGATTTGTTAAATCGTATGTTTTCCTCTATTCATAGTGTTATTATGCTGTTGCTTTCTGTGAATCTGTGAGCTAATCTGTGGTTTATTGATTAAAATAATGTCTATCTGCTTTTCTGTGACGGGTAATGCTTCTTATTTTATAGAGATATGTTGTGAAGGATAGGGAATAGCTTCAGGAAATGGACTTATGATATACATTCTTTCAGATAAGTCGTTTTTTAGTTTATATGGATTCTTTTTTTGATATAGATAGATTTAATAGCGTCACTATACCACTCGTATAGCAACACTATGACATTAGGATAGCGTCACTATATGAATGGTATAGTGACGCTATCTTTTTTAAATTATTAATTTATTAATAAACCTATATATATTAAATATTTTAATTAATAAGGCGGTATATAAGAAAAATGTATTATCTTTGCTTCCAGATGTAAAACTAAAAAGATTCAATACCATGAAAAAGACCGGATTCCTATTATTATTTCTTAGTTTTTTATGTTTAGTTCCTGTTGTGAAAGCTTCAGACACGATTTTTATCAAGGAAACACGTATTCCTATATTAATAGAAAGACAGGACAATGTTTTGTTCTATCTGCGTTTGAATGCTAAAGATAGTCGAACATTAAATGATATTGTATTAAAGTTTGGCAAGGATGTTAACTTGTCCGAGATTCAAGCTGTGAAATTGTATTATGGAGGTACAGAAGCTCTACAAGATTACGGTAAAAATCGCTTTGCACCTGTAACATATGTTTCATCCCTTACTCCGGGAAAAACGCTGGCTGCTAATTCTTCTTATTCTGTGTTGAAAGCAGAAGTTAAAACTCCTGGAAATGAAATTGTATTGAAAGGCAATCAAAAACTTTTTCCTGGGATTAATTACTTTTGGATAAGCCTGCAGATGAAGCCGGAGGCTTCGCTCACTAGTAGGATTGCGGTTGATATTGCTTCCATGTCAGTGGATAATAAGGAGCCCATTGTTGAAATCGTTTCTCCGAAAAGTATTGAACATCGGTTGGGAGTGGGCGTACGCCATGCCGGTGATGATAATTCGGCAGCATACCGTATTCCGGGATTGGTGACTACCAATAAAGGAACTTTGCTTGGTGTGTATGATGTTCGTTATAATAACAGTGCAGATTTGCAAGAGCACGTAAATATAGGTTTGAGTCGTAGTACGGATGGTGGAAAGACATGGGAAAAAATGCGTCTTCCGCTTGCTTTTAATGAATATGACGGACTTCCATCGGCACAAAATGGAGTGGGTGATCCCTCTATCTTAGTAGATACAAAGACAAACACTGTATGGATTGTAGCCGCTTGGACGCATGGTATGGGAAATCAACGAGCTTGGTGGAGTTCTCATCCGGGTATGGATTTGAATCATACAGCCCAATTGGTGATGGCTAAGAGTACCGATGATGGGAAAACATGGTCCGAACCTATTAATATAACCGAACAAGTGAAAGATCCCTCATGGTATTTTCTCTTGCAGGGTCCCGGTCGTGGTATTACTATGCAGGACGGTACATTAGTGTTCCCAACACAGTTTATTGATTCTACCCGCGTGCCGAATGCCGGAATCATGTATAGTAAAGATCGGGGTAAGACATGGAAAATGCATAATTACGCCCGCACGAATACCACAGAAGCACAAGTTGCAGAAGTTGAACCTGGAGTTTTAATGCTAAATATGCGTGACAATCGTAAAGGCAGTCGTGCAGTTTCTATCACAAAAGATCTGGGCAAAACCTGGACAGAACACGAATCATCGCGTAAGGCTCTTCAAGAACCAGTTTGTATGGCTAGTCTAATCAGCGTGAAAGCTAAGGATAATGTGCTGGGTAAAGATATGCTGATATTCTCCAATCCCAATACGACAAAAGGTCGCCATAGCCTAACGATTAAGATTAGTTTCGATGGCGGTGTAACTTGGTTGCCTGAACATCAGTTGTTGCTGGATGAAGATGACAACTGGGGATATTCATGCCTAACTATGGTTGACAAAGAGACAATTGGCATTTTATATGAAAGTAGTGTTGCTCACATGACATTTCAGGCTATAAAACTAAAAGATATTGTGAAATAAACTACCGTATTCCCCCCAACTTTAAATCATAGAAACCGATGAGAAACAGAATCATTTTTTTATTCCTTTTTCTTATTAGCTTTAACACAACTTCTACGGTTCTGGCAGATGGCAATCATCTGCTTCCTGAACCGCAGCAGTATTCTTCTCTGAAATCCGACTTTACATTGGGAAAAGTACAGCTTTCTACTCCTGTACTCCAACAAGAATGGAAAAATTTTATTCTTGAAAGAGGTGGAGTGACGACTGACAATGCTTCTTCTATTATTGCGGTAAGTTTAGTTCCGGCTTTAGATGGAGTACCTGTCAATCAGGATGAGGCCTATCGGTTGAAAGTATCAGCCCATAAAATTCAGGTAGAAGCGGTCAGTGAACGAGGAGTATACTGGGCGATGCAAACTTTGGCCCAGCTCCAGAATGTGAAAGGTAAAAAGACTGTTTTTGCAGGTTGTGAAATTCTCGACTGGCCGGCTTTTCGTGTCAGAGGATTTATGCACGATGTAGGAAGAACCTATATTTCGATGGAAGAGTTGAAACGTGAAATAGCCATTCTTGCTCGTTATAAAATAAATGTATTCCATTGGCACTTGACAGAGAACCAGTCGTGGCGATTGGAAAGTAAGATATTCCCAGTGCTGAATGATAGCATCAATACTACCCGGATGCCCGGCAAATTCTATACACAGGAAGAGGCAAAAGAATTGGTAGCATATTGCAAAGCTCATAACATGACTCTCATACCGGAATTTGATATGCCGGGACATAGTGCAGCTTTTATCCGTGCATTTCGTCACGATATGCAAAGTCCCGAGGGAATGAAAATACTGAAACTTCTGATGGATGAAGTCTGCGAAACCTTTGACGTACCTTATATTCATATTGGTACGGATGAAGTCAAATTTACCAATCCGAAGTTTGTGCCTGAAATGATTGCACACGTGCGTGCTAACGGGAAAAAAGTAATCTCATGGAATCCCGGATGGCATTACAAACCGGGAGAAATAGATATGACTCATCTGTGGAGTTATCGCGGTAAGGCGCAGGAGGGTATTCCTGCCATTGATTCGAGATTTCATTATTTGAACCACTTTGATACTTTTGGTGATATTATTGGTCTTTATAATAGTCGCATATATAATAAGGAGCAGGGAAGTGATGATATGGCAGGTGCAATAGTAGCTGTATGGAATGATCGTCTAGTAACTCCTGAACGTAACATAATCCTTGAAAATAATTTCTATCCGAATGTGCTTGCCCTTGCAGAGCGTGCGTGGCGTGGAGGTGGAACAGAATATTTTGATAAGAACGGAACCATTCTCCGTTCCGAAGAACAACCCGAATTTAAAGCTTTTGCCGATTTTGAAAAGAGAATGCTTTGGCATAAAGAACATGTGTTTAAAGGATATCCTTTTGCTTATGTGAAACAAACCAATGTGAAATGGAACATTACAGAGGCATTTCCGAATGAGGGTGATTTGACAAAAGTGTTTCCTCCCGAACAAGAACTGAAAGACAGCTACTTGTATGAAGGAAAAGAATATAAGGTGAGTTCTGCTATTGGTGCCGGTATCTATCTTCGTCACGTCTGGGGAAAAACGATTCCAACGTTTTATGAAGATCCACAAGAGAATCACACGGCCTATGCATATACATACGTTTACTCTCCAAAAGATCAGGAAGTAGGCTTGTGGGCTGAATTTCAGAACTACGGACGTTCGGAAAACGATTTGGCTCCATTGCCCGGAAAATGGGATTATAAAGAGAGCCGCATCTGGATTAACGATCAGGAGATTCTGCCTCCGGTATGGTCTGCCACTCATCGGGTGAAAAGTGCAGAAATCGCATTGGGAAACGAAAACTGTGTGGCCCGGCCTCCATTGAAAGTATCTTTGAATAAAGGATGGAATAAAGTACTTCTCAAGTTGCCTGTCGGTAAATTTAAGATAGAAGAAGTGCGTTTGGTTAAATGGATGTTTACTACCGTCTTTGTAACGCTTGACGGCGAAGACGCTGTAAAAGGGCTGGTTTATTCGCCGGAGAGAAAGATGCGGTAAGCCCTGAAGAGGAAGATTTTAATTATAAATATTATGAAAAAGATTTTATTATTGATTGTCGCATTGCTGTTTTTGATATCAGCTAATGCGCAGGAAAGCAAATATTCTACTTTCTATTACCAGCGTGCCACCTTGTTTGAAGAATTACCTGTCGGGCCGAAAGACATCATCTTCCTGGGAAACAGTATCACAAATGGAGCCGAGTGGGCAGAGTTATTCAATGATAGTCATGTGAAGAATCGTGGTATTAGCGGTGATATTTGCATGGGAGTATATGATCGTCTGGATGCAGTCCTGAAAGGTAAGCCGGCAAAGATATTTTTGTTGATAGGTATTAATGATGTTGCCAGAGGAACATCTGCCGATACGATTGTACAGAGAATCGGCATGATTGTGGAGAAAGTGAAACAGGATTCTCCGAAAACAAAACTTTATTTACAGAGTGTATTGCCGGTATCCGATTATTATAAAAAGTTCAAGGGGCATACGTCTCATGGACATATCGTTCCGGATATCAATGCCGGATTGAAAGAACTGGCAGAAAAAGAAAAACTGACTTATATTGATCTTTATTCTCATTTTGTAGATCCTGCCACCGGAAAAATGAATATCAATTATACCAATGACGGAGTACATTTACTTGGAAAAGGATATCTGAAGTGGGTAGAAATAGTGAAACCTTATATAACAAAGAAATGAAAAAGATATTTATACTGTCGTTTTGTTTGATGTGCTGTGTAGCCTTGTCTGCACAATCTGTACAAAAGCGTATCAAAGTATCCTGCGTCGGCAATAGCATCACATACGGTGCTGCTGTGGAGAACCGGGAGGCAAATGCATATCCGGCGCAATTGCAACGGATGTTAGGAGATAATTATGAAGTTGGAAACTTCGGAAAGTCCGGTGCCACTTTGTTGAATAAAGGACATCGTCCTTATATGCAACAAGAAGAATACCGGAAAGCGATTGATTTTGCCGGTGATATAGCAATCATCCATTTGGGAATCAATGATACCGATCCGCGCGACTGGCCTAATTACCGTGACTCCTTTATTAAAGATTATTTGGCTCTGATAGATTCTTTGCGGCAGGCGAATCCTGCATGCCGGGTTATCATTGCCCGGCTGACACCGATTTCAGACCGTCATTTAAGGTTTGAGTCGGGAACACGTGATTGGCATGACCAGATTCAGGTAGCTATTGAGACAATAGCCCGTTGTGCCGGAGTGCAACTGATGGACTTTCATGAACCGCTCTATCCATACCCGTTTTTGCAACCGGATGGAGTACATCCTAATGTAGAGGGAGCGGGAGTTCTGGCGAAAGCGGTTTACTCGGCGATAACAGGTGACTTTGGCGGATTACGATTGTCCCAACTCTATACGGATAATATGGTTTTGCAACATGGCTGTCCATTGACGATTCGTGGAGTTGCCAATGCAGGAGATAAAGTGACAGTCAGTATAGCCAGCCAACAATATACGACGAAAGCCCTTTCTAACGGACAATGGAGCATCCGCCTGCAACCACTGAAAGCGGGAGGCCCTTACACATTGACAGTTGCTACCGCGAAACAAAAACTTCAATATAATAATGTATTGGCAGGGGAGGTCTGGCTGTGTTCCGGGCAATCAAATATGGAATTTATGTTGAGAGCATCTTCTACTGCCAAGGAAGACATTGCGGCAGCGAATAATGACAACATCCGTTTGTTTGATATGAAATGTCGTTGGGCTACGAATGCAGTCGAGTGGGATAGTTCTGTTCTCGATTCCCTGAATCATCTTCAGTATTATAAAGACACCAAGTGGACAGCCTCTACTTCGAAAACGGCAGCTTCTTTTTCTGCTGTAGCCTATGCTTTCGGAAAAATGTTGCGGGACAGTCTGCAAGTTCCGGTGGGATTGATCTGTAATGCCATCGGCGGCTCGCCAACGGAAGCCTGGATAGATCGGAATACATTAGAATATAACTTCCCGGCCATCCTGCGCAATTGGAGAAAGAATGATTTCATTCAGGACTGGGTGCGGGGACGGGCAAGTCTGAATATAAAAAAGTCGGAAGACAAACTGCAACGTCATCCTTACGAACCTTGCTATTTGTATGAAGCAGGAATCCGACCATTGGAACAATATCCGATCAAAGGCGTGATCTGGTATCAAGGCGAATCGAATGCACATAACTATGAAGCTCATGAAAAATTGTTCAAATTGCTCGTCGATAGTTGGCGTCGGAACTGGGGAGATGTGACTATGCCGTTCTATTACGTGCAATTATCCAGTATAGATCGTCCGTCATGGCCTTGGTTCCGTGATAGCCAGCGCAGGATGATGAATGAAATTCCTTATACAGGTATGGCTGTGTCGAGCGATTGTGGCGATTCATTGGATGTACATCCCAGAAATAAAAGACCGGTAGGCGAACGTTTAGCTCGTTGGGCATTGAGTAAAACTTATGATAAATCTCATGTTGTTTCTTCCGGTCCGTTATTCCATCAGGCAGATTTCTCCGGAGGGGCAGTATATATCACTTTTGACTATGGAGACGGACTTAAGAGTATTGATGGTTCACCTTTGCGAACTTTCGAGGTAGCCGAAACAGACGGATTCTACTATCCGGCAGTTGCCGAGGTGGAAGCAGGACGATTGAAAGTATATAGTGAGAAAGTAAAACATCCGCGATATGTTCGTTATGGGTGGCAACCTTTCACTCGTGCCAATTTGGTGAATAAGGAGGGATTACCCGCCTCTACTTTTAAAGCGGAGGCTCCTCAATCATACGTTCGGAACATCCGACTTCAACAAATGGATGGCTTCCCGAAGTCCGATAAAGGTTTTAAGATGGGAGTTTCTGCGTGTTATGCGGGAATCCTGAACGGAAAACTTCTGATGGCCGGAGGATGCAATTTCCCCGGAACACCAGCCAGTGAGGGTGGAAAAAAGAAATTTTATCAAAACATTTATGCGGCAGAAATGAATCCGGATACCTTGTTTGTCTGGAACAAGGTGGGCGAACTTCCTGCTCCGGCTGCTTATGGGGTTTCCGTATCCTGTCCGGATGGAATCATTTGTGTAGGAGGAAACAATGAGCGTGGTGCACTGACCTCGGTCTATAAAATCTTGTGGAACGAGAAGAAAGGAAAAGTTTCTTTGGAGATGTTGCCCGACCTGCCTTATGCGTTGGATAATATGTGCGGAACACTGGTGGGTAATCAACTTTTTGTAGCAGGAGGAAATAGAGCAGGCAAACCATCCAACTCTTTTCTCCGGTTAGATTTGGAATCTCTTTCTACAGGATGGCAGGAACTTCCCGAATTTCCCGGATCGGCACGGATACAAGCTGTTTGTGCTGCGAATGAGATACAAGGTGAGGTGTGCTTCTACTTATGGGGTGGATTTGCTGCTTCTACAGATGGAAAGCCCGCTACACTTTCTACCGATGGGTATCGCTACTCTTCTGCCACCCGGCATTGGGTTCAGCTACCTCCTCCGACGGGAAGTGACGGGGAGGAGATTTCATTAGGTGGAGGAAATGCGATTGCGATGAATGATAGCCTGATACTTTGTACAGGAGGAGTCAATAAGGATATATTTCTGGCTGCTCTTCAACATCCGGAGGAAGATTATCTTCTGCATCCGGCGGAATGGTACCAATTGAATGACCGGATTTTAGTGTATAACACCATTCGGGGTATTTGGCAGGAAGTTACCCGCACATCACAGACGGCACGTGCCGGAGCAACGTTGACAGGATGGGATAAAACATACTACAATATAAATGGAGAAGTGAAACCCGGTATCCGTACTCCTGAAATAATGAAAATGATATTCGAATAATAAGGATGGTTCACCTTATATAATGCAGGCTACATAAGCATTTCCCCCAAAGTGCTATGTTAGTCTGCATTATTTTGTTAAATTATCAGTGAAATTTGCTGAAAAAATAATATCTTTGAATCCGTTAATATCTAATGCCCCACTATGATGATTAATTTGATCGGAAAAAAGGCTCAAATAGCATGTGGATTACTATGCTGTTGCAGTATGGCATATGCACAGAGCAATGACAATTCCGAAGTTGTCGTTCTAAATACAGGTTGGGAATTTTCCCAGGCAGGAACAGAGCTGTGGCGACCGGCACAGGTTCCGGGCACCGTTCATCAGGACCTTATCTACCATAAACAAATACCCGATCCTTTTTATGGCATCAATGAACAAAAGATTCAGTGGGTGGAAAATGAAGACTGGGAATACCGGACTGCTTTTACAGTTACCCCCGAACAACTGAAACGGGATGACGCCCAATTGGTTTTTGAAGGCCTTGACACGTATGCCGATGTATACCTCAATGGGGCACTGTTGCTGAAAGCCGATAACATGTTTGTCGGTTATACCATACCCGTCAAGTCCCAACTCCGTATCGGAGAAAACCTTCTTCACATCTATTTTCATTCCCCCATCCGGCAGACACTGCCTCAATATAACTCGAACGGATTCAACTATCCGGCAGACAACGACCATCACGACAAACATTTAAGCGTATTCTCCCGTAAAGCCCCTTACAGCTATGGCTGGGACTGGGGAATCCGCATGGTGACCAGCGGCATCTGGCGTCCGGTGACCATCCGTTTTTATGACGCAGCTTCTATCAGTGACTACCACGTAAAACAACTAGCACTGACCGACCAGCTCGCAAACCTGTCTAATGAATTAGAAATAAACAACATACTCCCCCGGCCACTTCAGACAGAGGTGAGAATCAATACCTCATTCGAAGGAAGTGCAGAAAAAAGCATCAGCCAGGCAATCACCTTACAGCCCGGAATCAATCATGTTTCCATACCTTCCGAAGTGGCATCCCCCGTACGTTGGATGCCGAATGGATGGGGAAAGCCCGCCCTGTATGATTTCTCCGCTCAAATCATAGTAGAAGATAAAGTCGTAGCCGAGCAATCGTACCGGATAGGACTGCGTACTGTTCGCCTCGTTAATGAAAAAGATAAAGACGGAGAATCCTTCTATTTTGAAGTAAATGGTGTACCTATGTTTGCCAAAGGAGCCAATTACATCCCCCAGGATGCACTCTTGACTAACGTCACTACCGAACGCTACCAAACCTTATTCCGCGACATCCGCGAAGCGAACATGAATGTCATTCGTGTATGGGGAGGTGGAACGTACGAAGATGACCGTTTCTATGACCTGGCAGATGAAAACGGAATACTGGTGTGGCAAGACTTCATGTTTGCCTGCACTCCCTATCCGTCCGACCCCACCTTTCTGAAAAGGGTAGAGGCGGAAGCTTGCTATAACATCCGTCGCCTTCGCAATCATGCTTCCCTGGCGATGTGGTGCGGCAATAACGAAATACTGGAAGCCTTAAAATATTGGGGATTCGACAAGAACTTCCCGCCCGAAATCTATCAGGAAATGTTTCGAGGCTACGACAAACTGTTCCATCAGCTCCTTCCAGCCAAGGTTAAGGAACTGGATGCCGACCGTTTCTACATACACAGCTCCCCGTATTTTGCCAACTGGGGGCGTCCTGAATCCTGGGGGATAGGAGACAGCCATAACTGGGGAGTCTGGTATGGTCAAAAAACATTCGAGTCACTCGATACAGACCTGCCCCGTTTCATGAGCGAATTCGGTTTTCAGTCCTTCCCGGAAATGAAGACCATCTCCACTTTCGCCGCTCCGGAAGATTATCAGATAGAATCGGAAGTGATGAATGCTCATCAGAAAAGCAGCATCGGCAACGCCCTGATTCGTACCTACATGGAGCGCGACTATATCATCCCCGAAAAATTTGAAGACTTTGTCTATGTCGGACTAGTACTGCAAGGACAAGGAATGCGTCACGGACTGGAAGCACACCGCCGGAACCGTCCTTACTGTATGGGTACCCTGTATTGGCAACTGAATGACAGCTGGCCGGTAGTATCCTGGTCGAGCATCGACTATTACGGTAACTGGAAAGCCCTGCATTACCAAGCCAAACGAGTCTTTGCTCCAATCCTCATCAATCCTATCCGGCAGAACGACAGCCTCAATATCTACCTGATTTCCGACTGTCCGGACACCAAAGACCACCTGATGTTGGAAATGAAAGTAACAGACTTTGACGGAAAGAAACAAGGCAAGCCTATACAACTCAACACATTGACAGTTCCGGCTAACACTTCCCAATGCGTGTACCGTATAAAACCCGACACCTGGCTATCACCGGAAGAACAGCAACGCTGTTTCATGCAACTGACGCTAAAAGACAAGGCAGGAAACACCCTTGCCGAAACCGTATACTTCTTTAGAAAAACAAAAGACCTGCTTCTGCCTGAAACAACCGTTTCCTGCAAGATGAAACAGAAAGACGGCATGTGTGAACTGACATTGTTTTCTCCCGCTCTTGCAAAAGATGTCTTTATTGAAATTCCTTTGCAGGGAGCCCGTTTCAGCGACAACTTTTTCGACCTTCTTCCCGGAGAACGTAAAACGGTCGTCATCACTTCTCCCCAAATAAAGAAAGGAGAGGAGCTGCCTTTGACAATCAAACATATTCGTGAAACTTATAATTAATCTATTAATAACTTAACACTTAATTTTTTAGTTTATGAAGCAACTCTTTAAATTAACCGGATGTCTGGCACTAGCAGGACTTTTTGCCTCTTGCCAATCGGTGCAACAGGAAGCCAACTACCAGATCATCCCCATGCCACAAGAAATTGTAACCGCTCAAGGAAGTCCCTTCATCCTCAAGAGCAGTGTGAAAATTCTCTATCCGGAAGGAAACGAGAAGATGCAACGCAACGCAAAATTCCTGGCAGACTATCTGAAAACGGCTACCGGAAAAGATTTCGCCATTGAAGCCGGAACAGAAGGTAAAAACGCAATCGTACTGGCATTAGGCACGGAGAACGAAAATCCGGAATCCTACCAGATGAAAGTTACCGGTGACGGAATCACGATTACCGGTCCTACGGAAGCCGGCGTATTCTATGGCATCCAGTCCCTGCGCAAATCATTGCCTGTGGCTGTCGGTGCGGATATTGCCATGCCAGCCGTAGAAATCAATGACGCTCCCCGCTTTGGCTATCGTGGCGCGCATTTCGATACCAGCCGTCATTTCTTTACCGTGGATGAAATAAAGACCTACATCGACATGCAGGCTTTACATAACATGAACCGCCTCCACTGGCATATCACCGACGATCAAGGTTGGCGTCTGGAAATCAAAAAATACCCGAAACTGACTGAAATCGGTGCTAACAGAACAGAAACAGTCATCGGACGTAACTCCGGCGAATACGACGGCAAACCTTACGGTGGATTCTACACCCAGGAACAAGCCAAAGAAATTGTAGATTATGCAGCCGAACGCTACATCACCGTTGTTCCCGAAATCGACCTTCCGGGACACATGCAAGCTGCCCTTGCCGCTTACCCAGAACTGGGTTGTACCGGTGGCCCGTACGAAGTATGGAGACAATGGGGTGTATCCGAAGATGTGCTTTGCGCCGGAAACGACCAGGTCTTGAAATTCCTGGAAGATGTCTATGGTGAATTGATTGAAATCTTCCCATCACCATATATTCATGTAGGTGGCGACGAATGCCCGAAAGTAAGATGGGAAAAATGTCCGAAATGCCAGGCACGTATCAAAGCATTGGGACTGAAGTCAGATCAGAACCACAGCAAAGAAGAACGTTTGCAGAGCTTTGTCATCAACCATATTGAGAAATTCCTGAACGACCATGGACGTCAAATCATCGGTTGGGATGAAATCCTCGAAGGCGGACTTGCTCCGAATGCTACCGTGATGTCATGGCGTGGTGAGAAAGGTGGTATCGAAGCTGCGAAGCAGCAACATGATGTCATCATGACACCGAACACCTACCTGTATTTCGACTACTACCAAGCTAAAGACGTAGAAAACGAACCGTTCGGTATCGGTGGTTATCTGCCCATGGAAAGAGTGTATAGCTACGAGCCGATGCCGGCTTCTCTTACTCCCGAAGAACAGAAATACATCAAGGGAGTGCAAGCCAACCTTTGGACAGAATACATCGCTACTTTCCCACATGCACAATACATGGTATTGCCTCGTTGGGCTGCTTTGTGTGAAATTCAGTGGTCCAGCCCCGAAAAGAAAAACTATGCCGACTTCCTGTCCCGTCTTCCACAACTGATTAAGTGGTACGATGCAGAAGGATACAATTACGCTAAACACGTATTTGACGTACAAGCCGAGTTTGACCCGAATCCGGCAGAAGGAACAATGGACGTTACCCTGTCTACCATCGACGGTGCTCCTATTTACTATACGTTAGACGGCACAGAACCTACTGCCACTTCCCCCGTTTACGAAGGAGTATTGAAAATTAAGGAAAATGTCACCCTGTCCGCTAAAGCCATCCGTCCCAACGGCGAAAGCAAGACTGTGACGGAGAAGATTGATTTCAGCAAATCCAGCATGAAGCCGATTGTAGCCAATCAGCCTATCAATGAACAATACCTGTTCAAAGGAGCTTCCACTTTGGTAGACGGTCTGAAAGGAAATAGCAGCTACAGGTCAGGTCGTTGGATCGCTTTCAACGGAAATGACATGGATATGACTATCGACCTCCGGCAACCTACTGAAATCTCAAGCGTGGCAATCTCTACCAATGTAGCAAAAGGAGACTGGGTATTTGATGCCAGAAACCTGTCCGTAGAAACTTCAGATGATGGCAAGAACTTCAAAAAGATTGCTTCCGAAGAATACCCGGAGATGAAAGAGACAGACAAAGACGGAATCGTTGAGCATAAACTAACCTTTGATCCTGTGACCACCCAATACGTGAGAGTCATTGCTTCACCGGAGAAATCACTTCCGGCATGGCATGGAGGAAAAGGTAAAAACGCATTTTTATTTGTAGACGAAATCAAAATTGATTAATGAATATAAGAAAAGAATACCCTAAAGTTTGTCTTTTCTTATGGATATTGGGGATGTGCTTTCATGCACATCCCATTCTGGCACAGTCCGTCATACCTGTCCCATTAAAAATGGAGCAGGGGACGGGCTCTTTTTTACTGTCAGAAAAGACTAAACTTTATACAAACCTGCAAGGTGGAGAAGCGGAACTTTGGGAGAATTACCTGAAAGCATTGCCTGTTCAATTGAAAGAAGCGAGAATGAAAGACAGGAAACAGATGCTTTTCTTATTGATAACCCCCAAGACCCCCCAGTTGCCATCACCGGAAAGCTACACACTCTCCGTCACCCCTCAACGAATTGAGATCCGGGCAACTTCGGGAGCCGGATTATTCTATGGAATGCAAACCCTGTTACAGCTGATGCAACCGGCGGGCACAGGCAGCTATTCCATAGCCTCTGTCGAGATAGAAGACACCCCGCGTTTTGCTTACCGCGGACTGATGCTGGACGTATCCCGCCATTTCTCTACCAAAGAGTTTATAAAGAAGCAGATAGACGCATTGGCATATTACAAAATCAACCGTTTGCACCTGCACCTGACCGATGCGGCAGGCTGGCGGCTTGAAATTAAGAAATATCCTTTACTGACCGATTTTGCAGCTTGGCGTACAGACCCCACCTGGAAGAAATGGTGGAACGGCGGACGTAAATACCTCCGTTACGATGAACCCGGAGCTTCCGGAGGCTATTACACCCAGGACGATATTCGTGAAATACTGGCATACGCCCGTCAGCACTACATCACCGTGATTCCGGAGATTGAAATGCCTTCCCATTCGGAAGAGGTGCTGGCTGCCTACCCGCAGCTATCCTGTTCGGGAGAACCTTACAAGAACTCCGATTTCTGTGTCGGCAATGAAGAAACTTTCACCTTTCTGGAGAATGTACTGACGGAAGTTATGGAACTTTTCCCTTCCGAATACATTCATGTAGGAGGTGATGAGGCCGGCAAATCGGCTTGGAAGACCTGTCCGAAATGTCAGAAGAGAATGAAAGACGAGCATCTGGCCAATGTAGACGAGCTGCAAAGCTATCTGATACACCGCATCGAAAAATTCCTCAACAATCACGGACGCTGTCTCTTGGGATGGGACGAGATTCTGCAAGGAGGCATTGCGCCCAATGCAACCGTCATGTCATGGCGTGGAGAAGAGGGTGGTATCGCTGCCGTCACCTCCGGCCATCATGCCATCATGACGCCGGGTGCATACTGTTATCTGGACAGCTATCAGGACGCCCCGTACTCCCAGCCGGAAGCTATCGGCGG